>DGYFI06202__coassemble_498_pt1 | contig 28513 bp, 22 predicted proteins | sample DGYFI06202__metabat2_low_PE_038 | metagenome-assembled genome bin DGYFI06202
ACCTCCGACCTCCAAATTATCAGTTTGGCGCTCTAACCACCTGAGCTATAGGCCCGTGCATCGGCGTTGCCGTGCAACAAGCGAATAATTTACCCGACCTTCACCTGTTACTCCAAATCGGCCGAAATGTACTCCGCCCGCCCCCATTTCATAGAGGCGGGCGGAGCGCAAACGTAGGCAGGCTAGCGGTCGCGATCGGCGAACGTCACCTGGATCCCGCCGCTGGTCATCGACGCGGCGAGGTTGTAGACGAATACGCCGATCGTCGTCATGATCGACCACAGCACGACGTTGAGAAGCCCAACACCGGCGGCGTAGAGCATGATGTTCCCGACGCCGACCACGGATGCCGAACCATCGCCGACGACGTCGGACAGTGCGCCGCCGAGGCGGTCCCACACTCCCATGCCCGACAGCAGGAGGTAGAGCACGCCGACCGCGACCATCCACACGATGAAGAGAGCGAACATCAACGCGAGGATCGTCGTGAACGCGCTCCACGGATCGATGCGACGCAGAATCACCGTGGACTGCAACGGCCCGCGGCGGACGCGCTGGGACTGCGCGACCACCGGGCCCGGCGTGCCGGCCGCTCCGGCGACCGGAGCGCTGGACACGCCTCCCGGCCCGCCTTCACTGCCGTTGAAGGACCGGCTGCGCGCGGTGGCTCCCGTCGACGGGGCCTGGGAACCGGCCGAAGGTCCTTGGCCCGGATTCGGCCCGCCGCTCGGGTTCTTGGGCGTTTCGGTCATCGCTTCACCTACTTCTTGGCGTCGTCGCCGAGCTCGAGCTGCTCATCGACGTCGGGCTCGTCCGCGCTACGCGCGATTGCCAACAGGCTATCGTTATCGGCCAGGTTCATCAGGCGTACGCCCTTGGTCTGGCGTCCTGCCTTACGAACCTGCTTGGCCACGGTGCGGATGACTCCGCCCGACGACGTGATGGCGTACAACTCGTCGTCAAGCTCACAGATGAGCGCACCCACGAGCTTTCCGCGCTTCTTGTCGTACTGCACCGTGAGCACGCCCTTGCCGCCGCGGTTCTGCGCCGAGTACTCACTGAGAGAGGTGCGCTTCGAGTACCCGCGCTCGGTGGCGACGAGAAGGAACAGCTTGTCCTCATCGAAGTCCGAACGCACCACCTGCATCGAAAGCAGGTGGTCGCCCTCGTTGAACCGCATGCCCATCACGCCGGACGTCGCGCGGCCCATCGGCCGCAGGATGTCGTCCGAAGCATTGAACCGGATCGACTGGCCCTCCGCAGAAACGAGCAGCATGTCGTCGTCCGAGGAACACAGGGCGGCGCCGATCAGCTCGTCGCCATCCCGGAGGTTGACGGCAATCAGTCCGCCCGAGCGCGGCGAATCGTAGTCCACGAGCTTCGACTTCTTGACCAGCCCGTTCTTCGTGGCGAGCACGAGGTACGGGGCGTCCTCGTAGCTCTTGATCCGGATAATCCCGGCGATCCGCTCCTCCGGGCCGAAGGCGAGGAGGTTCGCGACGTGCTGGCCGCGGGCCGTGCGGCTCGCCTCGGGAAGCTCGTACGCCTTGAGCCGGTACACGCGCCCCTTCGTCGTGAACACGAGCAGCCAGTCGTGCGTCGACGAGATGAAGAAGTGGCGGACGATATCGTCCTGCTTGAGTTCGGCCCCGCGCACGCCCTTACCGCCGCGCTTCTGCGAGCGGTACAGGTCGGTGCGTGTGCGCTTGGCGTAGCCGGTCTCGGTGATCGTGACGACAACATCCTCGCGGGCGATGAGGTCCTCGTCGGTGACATCTCCATCGGCGGGGATGATCACGGCGCGGCGCTCGTCGCCGTGCTTGGCGACGATCTCGCCGAGCTCGTCGGCGACGATCTGGCGCTGCCGCTCGGGACGCTCAAGAATGTCCTTGAGATCCGCGATCGTCTTCTCGATCTCGGCCAGTTCGTCGACGATCTTCTGCCGCTCGAGCGCCGCGAGGCGTCGCAGCTGCATGTCGAGAATCGCCTGCGCCTGGTCGGTGTCGATATCAAGCAGGTCCATCAACCCGGTGCGCGCCTCGTCGACCGTCGGCGAGCGACGAATCAGCGCGATGACTTCGTCGAGTGCGTCAAGCGCCTTCACAAGACCGCGCAGGATATGGGCGCGCTTCTCGGCCTCGTCCAGCAGGTACTGGGTGCGCCGGACAATGACCTCGATCTGGTGCGCGACGTACAGGCGCACGAGCTGGTCGAGACGCAGGGTGCGCGGCACACCGTCGACGATCGACAGCATGTTGCAACCGAACGAGGTCTGCAGCGAGGAGTGCTTGTACAGGTTGTTGAGCACGACCTTCGCCACCGCGTCGCGCTTGAGCGTGACGACGATGCGCATACCGACGCGATCGGAGGAGTGGTCCTCGATCTTCGCGATACCGGCGATCTTGCCGTCGCGCACCTGGATGGCGATCGACTCGATCATGTTGTCCGGGTTGACCTCGTAAGGCAGCTCGGTGATGACGATGACGGTGCGGCCGTTTTCCTCTTCGATCGAGGTCTTGCCGCGCATACGGATGGAACCGCGGCCGGTCGTATACGCATCGCGAATACCCTGCTCGCCGACAATGAACCCGGCGGTCGGGAAGTCGGGGCCCTTGATTCGTTCCATGCACGCCGCGAGCGTCGTCTCCTCGTCAGCCTCCGGGTTCTCGAGGCACCAGTAGATCGCCTCGGCGACCTCTCCGAGATTGTGCGGCGGCATCTTCGTCGCCATGCCGACCGCGATGCCGCTGGCACCGTTGATCAGCAAGTACGGCACGCGCGCCGGCAGAACCATCGGTTCCTTGGTCTTGCCGTCGTAGTTCGGCTGGAAGTCGACGGTGTCGCGATTGATGTCGCGCACCATGTCCATTGCGAGGGGCGTAAGCCGGCACTCGGTGTAACGCATGGCGGCGGCGCCGTCGTTACCGCGGGAGCCGAAGTTACCCTGCCCCTGCACCATCGGGTAGCGCATCGCCCACGGCTGAGCGAGGCGGACCAGGGTGTCGTAAATCGCCAAGTCGCCGTGCGGGTGGTAGTTACCCATCGTGTCGGCAACGGGCTTCGCCGACTTCACGAAGCTGCGTTCCGGCCGGTAGCCGTTGTCGAACATCGCGTACAGGATGCGGCGGTGAACCGGCTTGAGGCCGTCCCGCACGTCCGGGAGCGCACGTCCCACGATCACGCTCATCGAGTAGTCGATGTAACTGCGCTGCATTTCTGCCTGCAGATCGACCGGCTCGATTCGGTCCATCTCTCCGCCGGTGGGTGGCAGCGTCGAATCCGTCATGAGCTCCTCTTGGTCCTATCTTCCACAGGGAGCGCGGCGCCGCCGGGAGGTCCCCGAACCGCCTGACCGCAAATCCCTGCACGTCAACCCATACAGTTTATCGCCAAAGTGCGCCCCGGTGGGGTTCGGCTCTCCGGCAAACGCCGTAAAAGCCGCCTCATTGCCCCGTTTATCGATTCGACCGTCGTCCCGGGTATCCCCCTAGGGACGTCTTTTCACCCATGACGTCGGACGCGCTATGCCTCCCAGAGTCGTCGAGCCAGCAGACTGTCCACGCGCGCGGCTGCCGCCGCGAAGAGCGGTGTCGCGGCCGACATGACGTTGAATCCATGCGGAACCGCCGGAAGAACCTGCAGGTCGAGAGCGTTTCCGGCGGCCTTGAGCCGGTACGCGAACGCCAGGGTCTGCTCGAGCACCCGATCTCGCGAGCCTACGGCGAGCTGGACAGGCGGAAGATTCTGCAGCTCGAGCGCCGCCCCCGGTGCCAGCCGTGCGTCGCGCAGCCGCGGATCCGCAGGGTCGATATCTTTCTCGGTCGCGGCGCCGAGGTACCGCGACATTCCCGGCCACAGCGGGATGTCGGTCCATTCGACCACCGGGTAGATCGCCACCACACGGTCCACGACGATTTCCGACTGCGAGCGCAGCTCGAGTGCCACGGACAGGGCGAGCGCCCCGCCGGCGCTGTCGCCGTAGAGCACGATGCGCGAGACTTCCCGGCCCGGCGCCAGGCCGAGATCGGCTCGACGCGCCCAGGCCTCGCGCACTGACGCGACGGCATCGGCGTAGGCCGCGGGAAACGCGTGCTCCGGCGTCACACGGTAATCGACCTGAAGCACCGGGGCGCCGGTCGCGGCACAGAGACGCGCGGCCGACGGTGCGTGGGTGTCGAGGTCGCCCACGACGAAGCCGCCGGAATGAAATTCGACGATGAGGGGCAGCTCGCGCTCACGACCGAGCGGCACGTAGTCCGGTTCGTGCAGTCGCGCTCCGATCGCGCCGTCGGGGCCGTCGAGAGAGAGGTCCCGGCTGCTCACACCTGGGATCCGCCCGTCGCCCCACGCCTCGTCGACGCCCGCGCGGAATCCTGCGCGCATCTCGGCGATCTCGGCGTCGCTGAGCCGGTGGCCCGGATCGACCTCGTCGGGGTCGCCGAGCAGTTCGGCCGGCACCTCGGCGAACGGGTCGCCGACGGTGCGCCGCAGGAAGTCCAGCGAAGCCTCGATCGCGGGCAGCATCGAATCCGAGCCGGCGAATACGTGCCCGCCCGGCAGCTCGACGAGCTCATGGTTGACGCCGAGCTGGCCCAGCCGCTCGGCGAGCGCGCGGCTCTCCCCGACCGGAACCATGGTGTCGCCCGTGCCGTGCACGAGCAGGACGGGCGGGCAGTCGGCCTGCAGCACCCGCTCCGGGGAAGCGGCATCGGCGTCCCATCCCATTGAGAGGAATTGCTCGAAGTCGGCATGTTGGCGCAGCGCCTCGGGGTTGCCGCCGAGTGCTGCCTCGGCGCTGGTGGCGAGCATGCGCGGCAAATCGGAGGGCCCATACCAGTCGATGATCGCCGCGGGCTTCGGCGCGGGCTCTCCGGGATGGTCGGCTGCACCGCCGAGCGCGGCGAACCGCTCCGAACTAGCACCTGTGAGAAGGCCCAGGTGTGCGCCGGCGGATTCGCCCCACACGACGAGCTTGTCGGCGTCGATGCCCAGATCGTCGGCGTGGGTGTGCACGAACGCCAGAGCTGCGCGCACGTCGGCAGCCGGTCCTGGGAACGGCACCTCTCGCGCGAGGCGGTAGTCGATACTCGCCACGGCGTACCCGGCGAGCAGCAGCCGCTCAATGAACCACGCGCGCTCGACGTCAACCGGTCGGCGTTTGCGCGAGCCGTGGACCCAGGACCCACCATGCACCCACAGCACCAGCGGCGGCGGGGACTCGACGCGCGGATCGCGCGGCACGCGCACGTCCATGAACAGCGGGCGCCAGCCATCGGGAGCCGAGTAGACGAGGCTGTCGAAAACGAGCTCACCGAACTCGCCGGTATGCGGGCGCGAGACGCCGAACGCGTCCCGGCCCAGCGCGGAGGGGCCACTCACACGGTTGAACATGCGCGATAGTCTACGGATCCTCGGGCGCGCGATTCCGCGCCGGGGCCATGCGGCCCCGGGCGCGGGCTACACGTCGAGGAAGCGAACGTCCTTCGCGTTGCGGGTGATGAACGAACGGCGAGAAGCGACATCCTCGCCCATGAGGATCGAGAACAGTTCGTCGGCCGCCGCGGCATCATCGAGGGAAACCTGCTTCAGCACGCGGACCGACGGGTCCATCGTCGTCTCCCACAGCTCCTTGGCGTTCATCTCGCCGAGACCCTTGTAGCGCTGGATGCCGTCGTCCGTGTTGATCTTGCGGCCGGCCTCCTGGCCCTCCTTGAGCAGAGCATCGCGCTCGGCATCCGAGAACGCGAACCCCGGATCGCCCTTCGCCCACTTGAGCTTGTACAGCGGCGGGTTGGCGAGAAAGACGTGGCCCTCTTCGACGAGCGGACGCATGAAGCGGAACAGCAACGTGAGCAGCAGCGTCGCGATGTGCTGGCCGTCGACGTCGGCGTCGGCCATGAGCACGATCTTGTGGTAGCGCAGCTTGTTGATGTCGAACTCGTCGTGGATGCCCGTGCCGAGCGCGGTGATGATCGTCTGCACCTCGGCGTTCTTGAGCACGCGGTCGATGCGGGCCTTCTCGACGTTGATGATCTTGCCGCGAAGCGGCAGGATCGCCTGGTACATCGAGTCGCGGCCGGACTTGGCCGAGCCGCCTGCCGAGTCGCCCTCCACGATGTAGATCTCGCTCTTTGACGGATCCTTCGAGCGGCAGTCGGCGAGCTTGCCCGGCATGCCGCCGAGCTCGTTCGCGGACTTGCGGCGCACCATGCGGCGGGCGTTGCGGGCGGCGATTCGCGCCTGCGAGGAGTCGACGGCCTTCTTGATCATCGTCTTGGCTTCGGACGGATTGGCTTCGAGCCAATGTCCGAAGTGCTCGGCGACCTGCCTCTGAACGAAGCCCTTGACCTCGGTGTTGCCGAGCTTGGTCTTCGTCTGGCCCTCGAACTGCGGGTCGGTCACCTTGATGGAGATGACGGCGGCGAGACCTTCGCGCACATCGTCGCCGGTGAGGTTTTCGTCCTTGTCCTTGATGAGCTTCTTATCGCGGGCGTAGCGGTTGACCAGCGACGTCAACGCCGTGCGGAAACCCTCCTCGTGCGTGCCGCCCTCCACGGTGTTGATCGTATTGGCGAACGTATGCACCGACTCGGAGTAGCCGCCGTTCCACTGCATCGCGATTTCGATCTCGTGGCCCGTGCCGGCCGCGTCGAAGTAGACGATCGTCGGGTGGATCGGGTGCTTGGTCTTATTGATGGAGCGGACGTAGTCCTTGATGCCATCGGGGTAGTGGAACGTACGGGTACGGACCTTGGAGACGGCCGGTGTTGCGGCCCCGGCCTCCGGCGCCGTTCCTGCGTCGGCGGAGTCCGCGGAACCCTGGGATTCGGCATCAGCACCGTCATCCTCGGCATCTTCGTCGAGGACCGGCTCGATGTCGATCGCCTCGTCCTCGTCGCCCGACTCGGCGCTTGCGATGGCCTCGAGCTCCGCGATCTCCGAGGCGCCCTTGCGGTTGTCGGTAAGCGTGATCGTCAGGCCCTTGTTGAGGAAGGCCATTTCCTGCAGGCGACGCGAAATGGTCTCGAAGGAGAACTCCGTGGACTCGAAGATCGTCGGGTCCGCCCAGAACCGCACCGTCGTGCCGTGACCCTTGGTCTTGCCGTGGTCGATCAGCTCGCCCGGCTCGGCGTAGTTGTACTCCTGCGTCCACAGGTGGCCGTCGACCTTGATCTCGACCTCGAGCTTCGTCGACAGCGCGTTGACCACGGAAATACCGACACCGTGGAGGCCGCCTGAGACGGCATAGGCATCGGAGTTGAACTTGCCGCCGGCGTGCAGCTGAGTCAACACGACCTGGACGGTGGGAAGCCCGGTCTCGTGCATGCCCACGGGGATACCGCGGCCATCGTCGATGACCTGCACGCTGCCGTCTTCCTCCAGCGACACCTCGACCTTCGTCGCATGGCCCGCCATCGCCTCGTCCACCGAGTTGTCGACGATCTCCCACACCAGGTGGTGTAGGCCTCGCTCGCCGGTGGAACCGATGTACATACCGGGGCGAAGTCGAACCGCCTCGAGACCCTCGAGGACCGTAATCTGCTCGGCGCCATACGCCGAAGCCTCAGCCGACTTTGAAGGCTCGGACTTTGCCACGTGGTACTCCTTCGCGTGTTACCGCTCAACTTTCGTGCCCTGCCTGAAAACGCGCCCACAACAAGTGTGAACCCACTATCGGGTATGGCATTAGCCCTCACAGTCTACCTGTGACCCGGGGTTAATCGGTGGACCTACCTCTCCCGCGCCGTCACAGCCTCCCGCGGGATCTCGTGTCCGGTGCAAAAATGTGTGTTGTGCATATCTTCGTGTTTCTCGCCGCCGGACTCATGGCCGTGATTTTCGCCGCCAAGTCCTCGGCGCGAACCGGCATCGCGGCGCCCTTGCTGCTGCTCTGCCTCGGCATCGCCGCGAGCTTCCCGTCGTTCATCCCCGACGTCGAGCTCGAGCCCGAACTTGTCCTTGCCGGGTTCCTGCCTCCGTTGCTGTTCTCGACGGCGTCAAATATGCCGGTCGTCGATCTGCGCAGGAACGCGGGAATGATCATTTGGCTGTCCATGGCGATGGTCGTCCTCCCGGCGATCATTATCGGCGCCGTCATCCACCTGGTATTTCCCGAAATTTCCATCGCACTCGCCATCGCTCTCGGCGCGGTCGTCGCACCCATCGACGCGGTCGCGGCGACGAGTATCGGTAAGCGACTCGGGCTGCCGCCGCGGCTCATGGCGGTGCTTGAGGGAGAGAGTCTTTTCAACGATGCCTCGGCACTCGTCACTTTGCGCACCGCCTTGGCCGCGCTCGCCGGCTCGTTCTCTCTCTGGCAGGCGGCGGGAAGTTTCGTGTGGGCGACACTCGCAGGCATCGTCGTCGGATTCATCGTCGGCCAGCTCGTGACCAAGGCGCGCAGGTGGCTCGCCGATCCGGTCTTGTCGACGTCGATTGCGCTACTCACGCCGTGGACGGCGTTCTTCATAGCGGAGGAATTGGAGGCTTCGGGTGTGATCGCGGTGGTCGTCGCGGGGGTGATCTGCGGGCATAAGGCAACCAAGCATCTCACCGCGACGGACCGCAACTACTCGGTGACGATGTGGACGGTTATCTCGTTCATCCTCGAACACCTGGTGTTTCTGCTCATGGGTCTCCAGATCGCCGACCTGTTCCACCGGGCCCAGACCGAACACAACCTCGACTTCGTGTGGCAGGCCAGCATTATCGTCTTTGCACTTTTGCTGGTGATGCGATTCGGCGGTGTCGCGATCGCGGTCGCGGGCACCCGCCTCACCGCGGCTCGCAGCCACCGCAAGATCAGGCGCCTCGATGCGACGACCGAAAGGTTCAACGACGCCGTCGAGCAGAACCTCATCGAGTCCTGGCGGGCGGAGAAGCTCCAGCGCAGGCTCGAGCGGACGAGCGCCGACATCGAGTTCGCACAGTCGACCCCGATCACTCGCCGAGGTGCACTCGTGCTCAGTTGGGCCGGGATGCGCGGCGTGGTCACGCTTGCTGCGGCGCAAACAATCTCGGTGACGGCCGCCGGCGAACCGCTCATACACCGGTCCTCGATCATTCTTGTCGCGTTCCTCGTCGCCGTCGCGACACTCATCGTGTTCGGCGGAACGCTGCCGGCACTGATCCGGGCGCTGAAATTTTCCTCGCCCTCGGCCTCCAAATCGAAACAGGAGGTTTCCGGACTGATGACCTCGCTACTCGATTCCGCGGTCGCCCAGCTCGGTCCCATGTCCGAGCTGGAGATCGACGGCCGATCCTTGTCGCCTGAGCTTGCCAAGAAAATGGAGTCCCGGATCGAGATGATGATGCGCGCACCCGCGCGGCACCAACAGGCGATCGCACAATCCGACAGGGAACTTTTCCACGAACTGCAGGATAAGTATCTGGACGCCCTGCAGGACGCTCTCGACCGCGAACGCGCGATCGGCGCCTATTCCGCGAAGACCTTCAATGCGGCGCAGCGGCGCCTCGATCTTTTCGAGGACGGACTCGACATGGGGCGCTGACCAGCTCTATCCGTAAGTGTCGCGCGGCCCGCGGCCCTTGACGTGCAGTGGACCCTTTCGCCAGCTCGGCGCCGCGGGACCGTTGATTCGCAACCTGCGCACGATGTTCGGGCCGAACGCCTTTGCAATGTTTTGCAGGGTCTGCTTCTGGTACAGCCGCATCTGCGTGGCCCACGCCGTCGAGGAGGCGCGGCAGTACAGCACCCCGTCTTCGAGTTTCTCAGGGACGACGTGGGCGGCATTGCCCTCGCCGATGATCTCGGGCCACCGCGTCTGCATGCGCCCGAACACGACCTGATCGTCCCAGCCCTGCTTCTTGGCGACCTTCGAGATCAGGCTACCGAGCGATTGCGGATCCCAGTGATCGGCGCCGGCCGCCGTCCAGCCGCCCTTGCGCCGTCGCACGGTGGAACGCACCGGATCTCGGCGGCCGCGGCCGGTGAACTGTCCTTTGGCCTTGGCGTTCTCGCGCGCCTCCTCGAGGGCGCGCATGGCCATCGAATGCCCGGCCGAACGCTTGGGCTTCTCGTCGTCCGACATCTGCTACTCCCCCTCCGCGATCTTGCCCGATTCCGGGCGCTCGATTCGCGTGATTCGCGATTCGCGGGCGTCACCGGTTCCCGTCATGTCCACGAAACAGCGGGTCCCGCCGAGCGCGGCCGGCAGATCTTCCGGCACCGCCGCCGTCACCAATACCTGTTCTACACCCGTGGCCACCTCGGCCAGGGCCGCCCGCCTGGCGGTATCGAGCTCGGCGAACACATCGTCGAGCATCAGGATCGGCTCCATATCGTCCTTGCGCAAAAGCTCAAGCGAGGCGATGCGCAGCGCCAGCGCGAACGACCACGTTTCCCCATGCGAGGCGAACCCCTTAGCGGGCTCCTGCCCCAGGTTGAGCTGCAATTCGTCGCGGTGCGGACCGACAAGCGTCTGACCGCGAACGACCTCGTCGTCGCGTCGCGCGGCGATCTCCGCAAGCAGCACGGCCTCCATGAAATCGGTGTCCTGCAATTCGGCGACTCCCGGCCTCTCCCCGCGCAGCCGCGGAACATAGGCGATCGTCGCGGCGCGCGACGTCGGCGCGAGGCGCGCATACGCCTCGGTGACGAGCGGGCCGAGTTCCTCGACCAGTCCAGCGCGCGCCGCGACGATCTGCGCACCTAGCTCGGCGAGCCGGATATCCCACACCTCGATCGACGCCAACGCCTCGTGATCCGGCGCCCGCCGCAACGCAGCCGCCGCATTCTTGAGCAACGCCGTCCTCTGCCGCACAACCTTGTCGTATTCCGAGCGCAACGCCGCCATCCGCGGCCGGCGCTGTACAGCAAGATCGTCGAGAAACGCCCGTCGCCCCGCGGGTTCCGCACGAACGAGCGCGAGATCCTCGGGCGCGAAGATCACCGACTGGACAACGCCGAGAATCTGGCGCGGCGATCGCACCGACGACGTATTCAGCCGCGCACGATTGGCTTTCCCCTTGTTGACGGCGAGCTCGACCGATAGCTCGCGACCGCGGTTGTGCGCGAGCGCGGTGATTATCGCGCCTTCTTTCCCGGTGCGCACGAGCGGCGCGTCCCCGGACACACGGTGAGACGAGAGCGTCGCAAGCATCGTGATCGCCTCGAGAACGTTGGTCTTGCCGAATCCGTTGCGACCGACGAGCACGGTCGTCCCGGTATCCAGCTCGAGATCAAGTTGCGGCCACGAGCGATAGTCGACGAGCCGCAGGCCACGCAGATGCATAGTGTCCAGTCTGCCTGCCGGCGCCTACCGGCTTACGAAGGTGGTCAGCCCGGAAGGCGAACCGGCATGAGGAGGTAGATGTGGTTCGTGTCCAGCGGGGCGTAAGTACCGTCGGACTCGGCCTCGGGAAGCGCCTCGGGCGCCGGACGCAGAACTGCCGGGCTGTTCGGGCGGGTAAATGCCATCACCGACTTCGGCGTGGCGATCGAGTTGAGCCCGTCGAGGAGGTATGTCGGGTTGAACGCGATGGTGAGGTCCTCGCCGACGAATTCCGCCGGCAGGCTTTCCGTCGCGGCCGCCGAATCGTCTCCGCCGGCAGACAGCGCCACTTCGCCCTCGGAGAAAGCCAGGCGAACCTGCACGCCGCGCTCGGCGACGAGCGCAACGCGCTTGATCGCCGCGACGAGCGGAGCGACCTCGACCATCGCGAGCGCACTGTGTTCCTTCGGCAGCAGGCGGCGCACCTCAGGGAACTCCGCGTCGAGAAGTCGAGCGGTGGTGCTGTGATTTCCCGCGCGAATGCCCAGAATGCGGCCGGATCCCAAAGCGGAACCGGCTCCGAGATTCAGCTCGATGGCGCCGCCATGTCCGGCCGAACGCGACACCTCCTGGAGAGTCTTCGCCGGCACGAGTACCTCGCCCGAAGCCTCGGCCTCGGTCGGATCCCATGGGCACTCGCGAATCGCGAGGCGGAAGCGGTCTGTGGCGATGAGCGTCATCTTGTCGCCGACGATCTCCACGCGCACGCCGGTGAGCATCGGAAGCGTGTCGTCCTTGCCGGCCGCCACTGCTACCTGCGAGACCGCTTCCGTAAACGTGTCCAGTTCGGCGCTACCCGAGAGCTCAGGGAAACTCGGAATCTGCGGGTAACCCTCGACCGGAGCGGTAGGGAGCGTGAAGTTCGCCGAGCCACAGCGAATCGACATCTTTGCCTCGGCAACGGCAACCTGGACCGGCTTGTTCGGCAGCGCCTTCGCGATCTCCGCGAGTAGCCGGCCCGACACGAGCGTCGTTCCCTGCTCTGCGATTTCTGCGGACACGCTCACCTGAGCCGAGGTGTCTCCGTTGAACGCCGTCACCCGCAGACCGTCCTCACCAGCCTCGAGCAGGATGTTCTGCATGATCGGCTCACGCGAACCCGAGGGCAGAGACCGAGCGACCCAGGCAACTGCGTTGGCAAATTCCTCGCGCATGACCTGGAACTGGGGATCTGCACTGTCCATCAAAAATGCTCGCTTCGTTTGCTCGGGTACCGGTCGTCCTGGACGCAACCTCGTGCGCGCGGCGATCTCTCGCACGCTGGGTGCATCGTTGCCTCTGCGGATTCGCTTGGATTTGTAAGTTACAACACCATTACGAACGCTCCAGGGGCGCTGACACAAAAGAGTATCCCAAAACCTGTCTCCCGTTTGAGTCGGATCCCCAATTACAACGATGTAATTCTGGCGACGCTTTGTTGTCCTTTGCCGCGAGCGGATGCGAGTCGAATCGTGAGTTGCCTAGAACCTCTCCGCCCATCCACCTACTTTCTTGTTATTTAGAAGGGAGATAAATACTAGTAGTAGTAGGTCCTGTGAATTTGTGGGCAACTGCCCTTCTGCGCACGTCAACGCGCCGCGCGCCCGTGCACAACCTTGTGATCGATTGTGTGTCCATAACGCCGTTTCTGTGGACGACAAATGTTGTGCACGTTCGGTCCACGCTCCGTCCACGAAAATCGCGCTTCGCTCAACATGTAATTCACAGTCCTGTCCACAGGTGTGAATTTTGAGGACTCGTGTGGCGCAGAGTTACAAATGTGGTGGACTACTTGTGCAATAACTGTGTTATTCATGACGTCGGGCATGCCGTTCCACCTCGGCCCAGACCGCCATCCCGACCGTCGATCAAGAGGATTCGTGGCCCGGTATGACACGAAAAACGCCGCCCCCGAAGGGGCGGCGTGAGAAATTCGTGGGTAGTGCTTGAGCGAAATGACACCGTTCGGCGCCGGCATCGCAGAAGCTACGCGCCGCGCGAGCGTTCCTTGATCCGAGCGGTGAGCTCCTGGATCTGATCGTATGTGCGCCGATCGTCCTTCATTTCTTTGAGGATCTTGCGGTTCGCGTGGATCACGGTGGAGTGATCCTTACCGCCGAACGTGCGCCCGATCTTCGGAAGCGACAGATCAGTGAGCTCGCGGCACAGGTACATGGCGATCTGGCGAGCTCGCACGAGAGACCTGGTCTTCGACCCGGAACATAGATCGTCGATAGTGGTGTCGAAGAACTCGGCGGTCACCGCCATAATCGAGGCTGCGGATATTTGGAGTGAGTTGTCATCGGAGATGACGTCGCGCAGCACGACCTCGGTGAGAGGCACGTCGATGACCTGCTTGTTGAGCGAGGCGAACGCGACCACTCGGATGAGCGCACCTTCGAGCTCTCGGATATTGCGCTGCACCCGAGACGCGATCAGCTCGAGCACGGGAAGCGGAACCTCGTTGCCGTCCGTACTCGCCTTCTTGGCGAGAATCGCAATGCGCGTCTCCAGCTCTGGCGGCTGGATGTCGGTGAGCAATCCCCACTCGAATCGCGTACGCAAGCGATCCTCCAGCGTGGAAAGCTGTTTCGGCGGGCGGTCCGAGGTGATGACGATTTGCTTCTGCGCACCGTGGATCGTGTTGAAGGTGTGGAAGAACTCTTCCTGAACCTGCTCCTTGCCGATGAGGAACTGGATGTCGTCCACCAGCAAAATGTCCGCTTCGCGGTAGCGCTTCTTGAACATGTTCTGCCGGCCGTCGCGGACGGAGTTGATGAAGTCGTTGGTGAACTCTTCGGTCGAGACGTACTTGACCTTGAGACCCGGTTGCATGTTGAGCGCGTAATGCCCGATCGCATGAAGCAGGTGTGTCTTGCCGAGGCCGGACTCGCCGTAGATGAAAAGCGGGTTGTACGCGTACGCCGGCGCCTCGGCGACCGCGAGCGCGGCGGCACGCGTGAAGCTGTTCGAGCTACCCGTCACGAATGCGGAAAACGTGTAGCGGGAGTTGAGGTCATTATTACTAACGACTGCGGAGAGGGCCTCATCGTTCTCGGGTACGTGCAGGTCGCGCTCGATCTCCAGTCGCCTGTCCGCCTCCAGCTTCGTTTCGGGAGAAGACTGGTCCCGCACTGCTTCCGCGCTTCGGGCAGAAGGGAACCCCTCGTGCACCTCGGGAATGTTCTCCGAACGCTTGGGTTGTTCTGCAAGAGAGGTGTCAATTCGTACGGCGAGGTCGATGTCTTCGCCGATGATCTTTCGCATCTCGTCGGTGATGCGATTACGCAGATCGCCTTCGATGTTGTCGCGAGCCATCTGGCTGGGAGCGGCGAACATCGCGAATCCTTGTGCGAGGGCTATGGGCTTGACCAGCGACAACCAGGCGCGCTGTTGCCTGGAAATGGGAGCTACCGTTCCGTCCGGACTCCCGGTGATGAGCTCGTCGAATACTGTCTTCCAAACCTCGTCCAAACTTGGAGACATTCGGTTCAGGTCTCCTTTCATCGACTTTGAACGAGGGTTACACAAAATGGGTTCAAAATTTCGTGCCAAACATTTGTTATCCACATGATCTCATGGCGCGCGACCTGCATTTCCACAGTCTTGTCCACAGGTGTGGACAAAGAGTCGTCTCCCCCGCGTTCAGGTCGAATGTTCAACCTGTTCCGTGAGGGCGAAGCACCTCGGATGAGTGTAGCGAAGTGCCTGCATGATCGTGCGGACACCTGCTGCAATGGATGTATGAACGTGTTGGCGTCGTGGTTCGAGGGATTACGTTAACAACACTATCTGCATGCGGGCAAGGAGTTGATCACCGGTATTTTCTATGTCAACCATCAGCCTCGTCGGCGTGTCGTAACTTCCGTAACAGTCTCCTGCGGGTTTATCACCAATGTGACAGAAGAGTTCCCGATGGTTTGTGGATTTTCGTCTGCACCAAGTAATCTTTACAAGTCTGCCGTGCGAACCCTATCGCATGGCCCATGGAGCCTGCGCCGGCCGGATTACCTGGACCAGCGCCCCGTGGAAGTAAGAATTGCAGGATCAATGCACTAATGATTCCGCGCCGACCCCGGTGCGGTTCAACGAAGGAGAACGCCGTGGCCAAGGGCAAGCGGACTTACCAGCCGAATAACCGTCGCCGTGCCAAGACGCATGGCTTCCGTCTGCGCATGCGTACGCGTGCGGGTCGCTCGATCGTTGCAGGTCGTCGCCGCAAGGGTCGCGCTAAGCTGACGGCTTAAGCCGTAGCCAGCTAGCCCGAATAGAGCTACGCTGTGCTGCCACAACCGCACCGCCTGCGCATGGCGGCCGATTTTCGTGCCGTCATGCGCTTTGGCGTTCGTGCCGGTCGTGCCAGCGTAGTTGTGCATGCGAGGGCGTTTCCGCCCTCCGTGGACCGCACCACCGGTCCGAGATTCGGGCTGGTCGTGAGTAAAGCCGTCGGCAATTCGGTACAGAGACACCGGATGAGTCGGCGGCTTCGTCATATCTGCGCTGACCTGTTGCTGCCGGAATATGAGGATATCGACTTCGTGGTGAGGGCACTCCCCCCGGCGCTCGCTGCCGACCACCCGCGTCTTCGTTCCGAGGTCCTGGAGGCAGGTTGCCGGGCCGCCGAGAAGGCTCACCGGCGCCTCAACGAATCGTCCGACAATGGTTGAGTCTTCTAAACATTTGAGGAGTCCGGACGCTACACAAGCGGAGGAACCAGATATGTCACGTGACGATACAAACCGTGGCAGCCTGGCGTCCCGCGGCCTGACTCTGATCGTTGTCTTCTACCGCGAAGCGGTCTCCCCCCTCTTTCCGCCGTCGTGCCGATTCGAACCTACGTGTAGTGCGTATGCGCTCGAGGCTCTCAAGGTTCACGGCGCGCTTCGCGGTTCCGGTCTGATTATGTGGCGCATACTGCGGTGTGCGCCATGGTCGAAAGGGGGCTGGGATCCGGTTCCGCCTGCCCGCTCCCCCTAGTCCTTCATACTTGCTCCGCGTCTCCCGTCCTTTTCACACGTTGCTAGAAAGTTCAAAGGTCACCATTCGATGTCCTTCATTACAGACAATCTGATCTATATCCCGATCTCGGCGATCATGTGGTTTTGGCACAAGGTCTTCGCATCGGTCGGTGGAGTCATTCCGGGAGTAGATGATCCGGAATCAAACGGGCTCATCTGGGTGCTCTCGGTTGTGTTCCTCGTGGTCACTCTCCGCGTCCTTTTGTTCTACCCGATGGCCCGGCAGCTACGGTATAGCCGGAAAATGCAAACCATGCAGCCGCGGATGCAAGAGATTCGCAAGCGATACAAGAACGATCAGCAGAAGATGGCGCAGGAAATGCGCGCCCTGCAAAAGAAGGAGGGCTTCAACCCGCTCCTGGGTTGTCTGCCGGCTCTACTCCAGATTCCGGTGTTTCTCGGTCTTTTCCATGTCCTCCGTTCCTTCAATCGCATGGGTTCCGCCTTTGGCGCATTGGGGATGACGGCGGAGGAGACGCGCACCACGGGGAACTACGTCTTCTCCCCCGAGGACGTCCAGAACTTCCTCGACGCGCGCGTTTTCGGTGCGCCGCTGTCTTCGTTCATTTCGCAGTCCGTCGACCAGTTCGCGGCGTTTGTTAACCCGGGCGATCCGCTGGACTTCAGTCGTACGATCATCATTATTATTGCCGTTCCGCTGATGATCGTGTCTTCCTTGATGACGCATCTCAACGCGAAGCAGTCGTTCTCCCGCCAGCCGCTGGACAAGTCAAACAGCCAGGCAGTCATCATGCGGCAGATGATGCTTTGGGTATTCCCTATCGGCATTCTGGTGACGGGTGCATTCTGGCCAATCGCCATCCTCGTGTACATGGTTACGAACAACGCGTGGACCTACGGCCAGCAGCACTTCCTGTTCGCGCAGATGGACCGTGAGGAATCCGCCAAGGAAGAGGTGGCACGCGAGAAGCGAAATGCGCTTGCCCCGCGAGTGGGAGTCAAGCCGGTGAATCCGAAGAAGGCGGGCAATGTCTCAGATAAGGTGAGTCCTTCAGTCTCGACCTCCGACAAGGCAGAATCCGCCGTTGCAGTCAAGGGTGGGACTTCGACTGCTGCGCCTACGTCAGGATCATCGCCGGCACCCGGGTCGAAACCCAAACCGGGTCAGAAGCCGTCGGGCACGAAGAATACGTCGAAGAAGAAGCGCAAGAAGAAAAAGTAAAGTCTGATCTTCCTGGAACAGGGAGTTTGAACTGGCCCCGGCCGTACGGTCGGGGCCAGTACTATTTCCACAGTATGATTGACCGTGAGCGGCCCGCAGGTGTGCACTAGGGCCAGATCGCTGCCGCGGATGATGCCGCTGTTTCACGTGAAACATGGTTCGAAGGGACAAGAGATGAGCGCAGACGAGAAGCAGGAGTCGGACGACATCCTTGTCGAAGAAGGAGAGGTCGCTGGAGACTACCTTGAGGGGCTCCTGGACATCCTCGACTACGACGGAGATATCGACCTTGATGTGGAGGGGGACCGAGCCACGGTAACGGTCGATGGTTCCGACGACCTTAAGAACCTCGTAGGCGGAGACGGAAAAGTTCTCGAGGCCCTCCAGGAACTTACTCGGTTGACGGTGCAACAGGAGCTTGGATCGCGGAGTCGTCTTATGTTGGACATCTCGGGATGGAGGGCTACACGGAAGGTGGAGCTTGCGTCGATGGCTCGAGATGTAGCGGAGTCCGTGAAAGTGTCCCAAGAGTCTGCCGACCTCTCTCCCATGTCACCCTTTGAGCGCAAAGTAGTTCATGATGCTATTGCGGAGCTCGATGGCGTCCGGTCCGACTCGTCCGGGCAGGAACCCGATCGATTCGTCGTAATCCACCCGGTGTAGATTTTGGAAGACCGAGGCGCAGTTGTGTTTCACGTGAAACGCAACTGCGCATTCCATTTACCGCCCCTGGTGTGAACCTCAGTCGCAGGAGACGATGACGAAGTGACAAGTTCCGGTCAGATTCCAGAAGCTGCCGAGTCGGTATTCGGTGACTATGTTTTCCTCGCGGAGAAGTATGTGGAGTTTCTACGTACTGCCGGCCTTGAACGCGGATTGCTCGGTCCAAGGGAGGGCGAACGGCTGTGGGAGCGACATGTTCTCAATTCCACGGCTGTATCGGCCCGACTCCACTCCCCCAGGGGCGGCGAAACGTTAACTGTCACGGATATCGGCTCCGGTGCGGGTCTACCCGGGATTCCGCTCGCGCTGTGCAGGCCCGATATCAAGGTGTCACTAGTGGAGCCGCTACTGAGGCGATCGAACTTCCTAGAAGAAGCAATCGAAACTATTGGTCTCCGAGAGGCCGGGATAGACGTGGACGTCATTCGCGGACGAGCTGACGATGCTCATGTCATTGAAAGGGCGAGTGAGTCTGATGTTGTTACAGCACGTGCAGTGGCGCCATTAGCGAAGCTTGCCGGATGGACCGCTCCCCTAATCCGGCCGGGCGGTCAGCTAATTGCACTTAAGGGTGAGAGCGCTCCGGAAGAGCTCGAAAGAGATGCGTGGGCCCTCCGAAAGCATGGCCTGGTTGATGAAACGTTCGACACTGTTGAAGTTCCGGGCGCTGACCCGACCTATCTGATCATCGCGACCAAATCGGCGAGGAGTGCGGGTCCCACGAAGAAACAACGACGGGATAAGCTGGGGGCGGACAAAAGGCGGTAGCTCGGAGAACTCGCACGTTTCACGTGAAACAATCGGACCGGGAACGATCGTTCAAGTTTCACGTGAAACATGAATCACCGAGCGAAGAAGCAGTACCGCGGTATCAGATTCGGAGAGGCTAGTGCATGAGTGATGACACTCCAATTTTCGCTGCTGCCCGTCAGGCCAGCGAGATTATGCACGGAAATGGGCTTCGATTAGAACGTCCTTCTGAACCCCGTGTCATGTGTATTGCGAACCAGAAGGGTGGCGTCGGGAAAACGACGACGGCCGTGAACCTCGCGGCCGCGCTCGCCGCTGGCGGTTTGGGAGTTCTTGTCATCGATCTGGACCCACAAGGAAACGCGTCGACAGCGCTAGGAGTAGACCACAGCGAAGGGACTCCCTCGTCTTATAACCTGCTCCTCTGGGAACAGAACTTTCAAGAACTCGCACAGCAAAGTCCTACAAACCCGAACCTTTACTGTATCCCGGCGACCATCGACCTCGCCGGCGCGGAGATCGAACTTGTGTCAATGTTCTCCCGCGAACGAAGGCTGGCCGAGGTGCTTGTGCCGGAGGATCTACGTGCCTTGGGAATCGACTATGTGTTCGTCGACTGTCCACCGTCTCTCGGACTTCTCACGTTGAACGCGATGGTGGCTGCGAAAGAAATTCTGGTTCCGATCCAGTGTGAATATTATGCACTGGAGGGCGTAACGCAGCTACTTCGAAACGTAGATCTGGTGACTGAAGCGCTTAATAAGTCGTTGGCGGTATCGACCGTGATGCTCACTATGTATGACGCAAGGACCAACCTCTCCCACCAGGTTGCCGACGAAGTTCGACAACACTTCGGTACCAAGGTCCTTCGCAACGTTATACCTCGGAATATCAAGATCTCAGAAGCTCCGAGCTATAACCAGACAATCCTTGATTATGACCCTGGCAGCAAGGGAGCCTTGGCGTATATCGATGCCGCCAAGGAGATGAACGAGCGATACATCGCGGAGTTTGGCGCTTTGGCCACCGCGGACGAAGATGAAGAGAATGAGAGCTGACACGGATGTCGACCAATAAGCGGCGAAGCGGCCTAGGCCGAGGGATTGGGGCGCTTATCCCCAGCGCCAGCGAGGGCGGAGGTCCCAGCCTAGGCGATGGTGCCGCAGATGTGATTCTGGGTCCGCGGTCCAACCAAGAGAATCAGCTTCCTCCACGCCCAAATGTTTCACGTGAAACGCATCAATCCATAGAGGGGAACGAGGGCGAGCGTAGCTCGGCGTCCCGATCGATGCGTGAACAGGCACCAGGCGACGTCTACGGAAAGGGCATCGCTCAAAATGCAGATGGCACGGAGATTATAGATCCAGGTGCTGTGCTTCGGGAGGTCTCCCCCAAGGACATTGAGCCAAATCCGAAACAGCCGAGATCGGTCTTCGACGAGGATGCTCTGGCGGAGCTGGTGCATAGCGTTCGAGAATTCGGACTGTTGCAGCCCATTGTCGTCCGCGAGCTTGATGGTGGGAAGTACCAACTCATCATGGGTGAACGGCGCTGGCGAGCGAGCCAGAAGGCCGAGCTCGAGACGATACCGGCTATAGTCCGGCAGACAGAGGATGAGAACCTTCTTCGTGACGCACTCCTGGAGAACATCCATCGAGTGCAACTGAATCCACTGGAGGAAGCGTCGGCATACGAACAGTTGCTCGAAGAATTCGGAGTCACGCACACGCAGCTCGCCGAGCGAATCGGACGTTCACGACCGGCCATCACAAACTCGATACGTCTCTTGCAATTACCGACAGCGGTTCAACGCCGTGTTGCCGCCAATGTCCTTTCTGCTGGACATGCGCGAGCATTGCTATCCCTTGAAGGTACGTCAGAGGCCAAGGAGGAGCTTGCCGCGCGTATCGTCGCAGAGGGATTGAGCGTACGCAGTACCGAAGAGATCGTGTCGTTGATGAACGCCGGGAACGACAACTCTGCGGATAAGGGTAAGAAGGGACGGACCCCGTCCGAACCGGATCCCGAGCTCCAAGCCGTCGCGTCGACGCTATCGGACCGGTTCGATACTAAGGTCTCTGTGAGTATGGGTAAAAAGAAGGGTCGAATTACGATCGACGTCGGTTCCTCCGAGGACCTACAACGGATAGTGAAGATTCTTCGCGGGAAGGGCAAGTAACCACGGGTACCAGAGGGCCAGAGCACAAACGTCACGGTGACGGGGAGCGGAGGGGCCTCTTCCGAAGAAGCGTAAGGGCGGTAGATGGCTGGCGAGTTTCTTGAGCCGATAGACGGGGACATTATTGTGACCGCGGTCGAGCTGAACTCGTTCGACCGACTTGATATGCATGCCCGCAAGTGCATGTACTGGCAAACAAATTCTGGGACCCACGAGTACAGTCGAGGCTCTACATTTGAAAAGGAAGCATGGTTATCGAGCGTCCTTCTTCAATGGGGAGTCTGCGCACAGGTTGCCGAAGAGTTCGGTCGCCCAGTCGGATCAGTCACTTACGCTCCCCCGGGGAACGTCGCACGGGTGAGAGCCTTCCCAAGCGGTCCTGTTGGATCGGATGCGGTGCTCATCGCGGATCTCCATGCTCATTCAGAATTCGACACGAATGCCCGGACGGACATCCGAAGCCTGCTTCTCGCTGCAGTCGTGTCAGATGCAGCAAAGCGTGGCGTCAGGGCACTGGAGACATTCGCGCGAACCAACAAGGGCTCCGAGCGCCTCGAGATGGAATTCCATGCGTCTGAACTGCATGCCGGCGGGCCGCTGACGTGTCTCCAGGAAGACGAATTCTTTCTTGCACGCGGATTCGAAGAAGTAGGAAAAGATCCGGAATTTCCGCGACTACGTCTCGAGATTGACGGAGAACACCTCTGGAAAGCAGACGTGGAACATGCCCTGGATCAGTTGATTTTCGAGGCGAATATGCGGCCCTCAGCGGTCAATAGCCAATAACTTGGCGGCGGACCCGGTGCTACTTATTGTTCGGCTCGTAAGACAAGATGTCCTCGACCGAGAACGTTCCTGTCTTCTGATCGCCCTCGCCGAGAAGATAGAGACGCTTGACCCCCACGATTATCGCGTCGACGATCTGCTCGCGTATCTCCTTGTCGAGAAGGTTGGCCATGTCGTGCTCATTATTGATGTAGCCGAGATCGAGCTGGACAGAAGGCATTTTCGTGCGGCGTAGAAGCGGCCAGCTCCGCCCATGGGTGCGGCAGTCGCGGGTGCCTGTGCGCGTCACGATTTCTCGTTGGATATAGCCGGCAAGGGCATCACCCATCATCGAAACAGCGCCGAGTGAGTTGCCGAAGTAGAAGGCGGCAACCCCGTTGGCTTCGGGGTTCGAATGACGATCCAACCGCAGGCTGATAATCAAATCGGCCTGGAACGAGTTGGCTATCTCGGCACGTTCATCGTCACCGGGAAGGATGGTTTCGGGTCGAGACCACAGGACCTCGACGCCGGCCTGGGTCATCAGCGAGGCAAGGCGTTCGGTCAGTTGCCAAACGATTTCGGCATCCGTCGTGGAGCCGTAAGGCGTCTCGATTGAAACGGGACGTTCGGAACCGCCTGGCCCCGGATCGAGAACGATGCGTTTTCCCGTGAGCTGGGGGCCAGCGTTGCGTGCGCGCTCCCGCTCGACGATAGAACTGAGGTTTCCGCCAGTGACAAGTGTGGAGAGGTTGGAGAGACTGGCGAGCGTCTCCGGCCCAGCAACACCGTCCGGGGTGAGCCCCGACGAACGCTGGTATTCGGTAGCCGCATCGTGAGTGAGCGCACCGAAAGCGCCGTCGATATTTCCGGTATAGAAGCCTAGCTCGTGTAGGCGCTGCTGGAAATTGACCACGTCGTCACCCACCATGGGGCGCGTAACGAGGTACGACATATCGCGTGAGCCGAGTTGGTGCACCGTATCAGCGAGCGAAGACGCGGTTGCGGGACCGACGATCCCGTCGGCGATGAGACCACGCTGTTGTTGGAAGGCTCGCACTGCGACCTCGAGGTCGGAATCGAAAAGCGCTTCGGTCTGCTCTGTCGCGCCGCCGGTTTCCGGCTCGGTCAATCCAACCGAGTCCAGATTATGGAGGTGTCCTAACGCTGCGAGTCGCGAGCGAACCTGCGCTACCTCGACACCGCGATCACCTTTGCGAAGAGCCATGACCTCCCTTTTCTCCGTGCACCGTAAGCTAAATCGGTCGAAAACCTATGGCACCCACGGTATTAAAATATGCAGCCCAATTGTAATTGGTCCCCCAACCCTAGTGGATGAAGTAACCGCATAGGTGAAGGTAGAGCCGATGCGCGACCAAACCCGTGTGATAAACAGCGCATTTGAATCAGTGAAGCGCCGAAACAATCACTCGAATCTGCTCCACATCAAGGATACGCGTCACCGGGCCCCTCATCAGATCACCGCCAACTATGCCATAAGGCCTGTGGCACTAGCTATTTGCGATCGAACTGTCGATGAGATCGGCAATAGCTCGCTTGGGTTGAGCCCCGTGAAGAGATGCGACTTGTGTGCCGTCGCGATAAAGGGTCAGCAGGGGAATCGACAAAATCTGCAACCTACTTGCGAGCTCGGGTTCCGTCTGGATATCGACGGCCAGGATGCGGAGCTGATCTCCGTATCGTGCTGCAAGTTCGGCTAATACCGGGTCCATGGCCTTGCACGGGCGACACCACGGAGCCCAGAAATCCACCAGTACGGGGCACGAATGGCTGGCCTCGATGACGCTTTGGTCAAAGTCATCGGTGGTTACGGCCGGTAGCGCCGACTGGGCACCTCGAGAATCCGAGGCGCCCGATCGGCGGCTGAACAAACCCATAGTCGGAGTATCCGTCTATCCGCCGGCTATTCGCCGAGCGAAGCCAGGAAGTGCTCGGCGTCGATTGCGGCGGAGCAGCCGGACCCCGCAGCCGTAACGGCCTGCTGGTAGCGCTTGTCCACGAGATCGCCACAGGCGAAGACTCCTGGGACGTTCGTGGCCGTGGTGGTGGTGTCGGTGAGGACGTAGCCTTCGTCGTCAAGGTCGACCTGTCCCTTGACCAGACCCGACCGCGGGTCGTGGCCGATGGCGACGAACATTGCCGCCGTGTCGATCTCGCTCTGCTCGCCGGTCACGGTATCGGTGAGGGCTAGGCCCGCCACCGACCCCGAGTCATCGCCGCGCACGTTGCTGACGACCTTGTTCGTGAGGATCTCGACCTTGTCGTTGTTGCGCACACGGTCGATCATGATCTTCGAGGCGCGGAACTCTTCACGGCGATGGATGAGAGTGACCTTTGAGCCGAAACGGGTGAGGAAACCGGCTTCCTCCATGGCTGAGTCCCCGCCTCCGACCACGACGATTGGCTTGTCACGGAAGAAGAACCCATCGCAGGTCGCGCAAGAACTGACGCCTCGGCCGAGGAACTCCTGCTCGCCGGGGACGTCGAGGTAGCGTGCTGCCGCGCCCATCGACAAAATGACTGCGCGTGCTGCGTAGACCTCGTCGCCGACGTGAACCTTCTTGATGTCACCGGAGACATCCAGCTTGGTGACGTCCTCCATCCGCAGGTCTGCACCAAAACGCTCTGCCTGGTCGCGCATGTGGGTCATCAACTCGGGGCCCTGGATGCCCTCGGGAAACCCCGGATAGTTCTCGACATCGGTCGTGGTCATGAGCGCGCCGCCGAACTCGAGCCCCTCGAAAACCAACGGCTCGAGCTCGGCGCGGGCGGCGTAGATCGCCGCCGTGTAGCCGGCGGGACCGGAGCCGACGATGATCAGATTGTGGATCTTGTCGGGATCCGCACCGGTCGCCGAAGGGGACGCTGCGGTGTCGTCCTTGTCGGAGTCGAGCGAGAGATTGAAACCGAAGTCGGTCATGGAGTTGGTCCTAAGGTTCTTTGCTTGGCGTCACAATGCGGAATGTCCGCTCCCCAGTGTCCAACATCTTCGGCGCTCGTGTTGTTCCCGCCCTCCCCCAACGCACGTGGAGCGGGAGAATCCGCTGGTACCTGACTAACGCGACAGACTGATGCCCTCGAGATGCGGGGCCAGATGTCGACGGCCACGAGTGCAACGACTCTTCACGGTGCCGACGGGAACGTTGAGCAAGAACGCCGCCTCCCCGACGGATAGACCGAGCATGTCGACGAGGATGATCGCGTTCCTCATGCCGGCGGGTATCTCGCGTAGGGCCTCGGCGACGACGAGGGACCAGATCGGGTCCTGATAGTAAAGCGTGCGGAATGACACCTGCTCCGCGAGCAGCGGCGTGAGTTCGACGCAGCGCTTGCGTAACGAGCGACGCATCCGGTCGCGGCAGGCGTTGACGACGATCGCGTACAACCACCCGCGTACCGGGGAATCTCCCCTAAAGGTGGCGGCCTGTCGATAGGCCGACAAAAGCGCCTCCTGAAGCGAATCGGAGGCGTCCTCGGGGGACAGCGAAGCGCGCGCCGCCGCGCGCCACAGCGTGTCGTAGTGGCGTCGGATCAGGGTCGCGAAAGCGACGTCGTCGCCCGCGACGTGGCGGCGGAGCAGCTCGTTATCGGGCTCCACCGGGGCGGGCGGGGCTACACCAGGGGCGGGATGGTTGCCGAGAGCGCGTGTGGTCACGCATCAAAAATAGGACCCCGAGGCCGCCGGTGGGGGGCGCTACATTTGCGACGGCCAGTCGACCGCCGGAGGGATGTTAGTCCTCGGGGAGCCCGGCCAGATCGACCTCGCCGATTTGCGCGGAATATCCGGAGGCATCCGATCCGCTGAGCTTGGTGATCCAGATGATCACGTACTGCGCATCGGTGTCCATGTCGTCCGAATCGATGGACACAGACTCCTTGCCGCCGGACACGGCCCCCTCGCCCACCAGAGTCGTATCGTCCAATGACGTCGGAGATGCTGTGTCCGACGTGCGGACCTCGAACTCGACTCCCCTATCCGGCGAAGACACGGTGACCTCGGTGAGTCGTGCGGCCTCCTCGAGCGAGAGCAGCAGGCCGAGGCCGGGCTTGAAGGCAGACGGTCCCTTACCGAACTGGTTCTCGTAGGTGTCCGTGCGCCACATTGTGTCCGCGGATCCGTCGGTGACATTGACGGCGAGCGCCGAGTTCTCCGCGCTACCGGCCGAGCTGGACGGCTGCCACGTCGTCGCGTCGGCCACCGTGAGCTTCTCGCCCTTCTCTTCGCGCGCGCTGGACGTTGGCGAGGCGGACGTTTCGGATTCGGACGAGTCGTCTTGGCCCGATTGGGCGGACTGCTCGGCCGCCTCCCGCGAGGCGCGCTGCTCTTCCTGCATCGCGTCTAGCTGCGCGGACAAAGGCACATCATCGTCGCGGCCGCCGAAGCCGCCCATCATCGTGATGAGGAGAACGATGATGACGAGCACGCCGACCGCGCCCGTTCCGGCCATGATGACCCAACGGCGCTGATCGCGGACCCGCTGTTCGGCCGGGGACAGCTCCTCGGATTCGGAGTCCCAAGGTCCGTCGCCCTCGCTGAGGGCCTCGGCTTCCGCATAGTCCGAACGTGAGGGAGAGGTGCGGGCGGAGGACGGCGCGGAGGAGGGACGTGCGCCGTCAAGAAGCGATAGAACGGTGGACGCCGAGGACACGGACGATCCGTCGAGGGTGCGCATCGCAAGCGTGGACTGGCTGACCGGCGCGCCGGACTTCTGCGGGTCGACCGGGGTACCCGAGGAATCGCGCTCGGCGGCCGGAAGACGCGAATCGGTGACGTCGACATCGTCGGATCCGGGCGGCAGGTCGAGCGGCCACGTGCCCGTCTGGGCCGCGTAGAGGACCGCCCCGAGTGCCTTGACGTCGTCCTCCATGGACGCTGCGGGAGTGACGCCGGGGAAGGCGAGGATGGCCAGGCCGTCGTCGGTCACGCGAAGCTGGTCCGGTGACACGAGCCCGACGTCGCGCTGCTCGGCGTGGGCGCGGGACGCGGAATCGGCGAGCGGACGCAAGGCTTCGGCGGCGCCGGAGGCGAGACGCTTCTCGGCGGCCGCGGCGGCAAAGGACTTGCCCGGGGTCCACTCGGCGACGATGATCCCGCCGACCTTCCCGCGGATGACATCGAGCACGCCGGCAACACCGGGCGCCCACAGCTTCGACAGCGCGAGCGTGGCATCGAGAACCTCGCCGGTGGTTTTCTTTCCGTCCTCGGCAGAGTCGCTCGGAGCGGGGTCGACGAAGACCAGCGCGACCTCTCGGCCGAGGCGCTGGTCGCGGGCCTGCCAATAGCGCAGACCGTTGCCGCCGCCATGTGCGGCGACGAGGCGATAGCGTCCGCCGGCGACCGCGCCGCCGGGGGCGAGGCGCGGCGAGGCGGAGTTGTCGCTTCCGCCGTTGACGTTGCCTTCTTTACTGCTCACTTAGCCGCTCCAGGTACCGATTCGAGGTGTACTCGCGAGCTCGCCGAAAGGCGTGAACCCTTCCGACCTCCGCCCAGTCGGCGAGCAGTGCGAACTACACAAGGATACCCAGTGAACCGGCCGCGCAATGCACAACCCGGCAGGCCACGCTGCAACACCGCGGCGGGTGCAGGTAGGGGGCGTCGGCGACCGGCGCGGGGCTAGCCGCTCTTGCGTGAGAACAGCGCGGAAATCCGGTTGGTCAGCGGCGCCAGCTCGGGCAGGTGCGAGCGCATGAGCACCGCGATGATGACCACGAGCGCGATCGGGGTGAGGATCGCCATGCGGATGATGTCGCCGAACGAACCGATGGCCCCGACCAGCAGATGTAGGTGGAGGATCCAGTCGGCGGCGAGCGCCGCGGCACAGCCGATGACGGAGGCGAGGAGAACCCATCCGGAGGATTTGAGCACCTCTCCCCCGCTGAGCGGGCCGAGGCTCCGTTTGAGCAGGATGTAGCCCATGACCGCGCCGGCGAGGAAGCCGAGGCCGTTGGACAGCGCAAGGAGCATGACCACGTCCTGCGAGGACGTCGCCACGTGGGGTGCGAGGTAGGCGCAGCCGACGCGGACCGCGGTGACGACGGTGATGATGATCGTCGGGGTCCAGTAGCTCTCCCGCGCGTAGAACACGCGCTGCTGGAGCAGGACGATGGCGTACGGGATGAGCGTGAACGCCGAGGCCGACATCGTGTTACCGAGGATGTTCGCTTCCTCGGGAGAGAAGTTCTGGTAGGCGAACAGGCCGGAGGCGATGACGGGGCCGAACGCCGTCATGAGCGCGATGATGGGCAGCAGCCCGGCGACCGAGAGACGGGTACCGAGCGAGATGTCCGCGACGACCTCCTTGTTTCGGCCTGCGGTGCCGTTGTCGGCGAGGCGCGGGTTGATCGCCGTGAGGAGGGTGACGCCGAGAATGCCGTAGGGCACCTGCAGCAGGAGCCAGTTGGACTGGTAGATCGCGATGGCGCTCTCGTCGGCGGCCGAACCGATGCGGTTGGTGACGACCAGCCCGACCTGGCTGATGAGCACGTAGGTGAACCCGGCGAGCGCGCTCGGCGCAAAGTCCTTGAGGCGAGCGTCGATGCCCCATTGCGGGCGAAGGTTGATACCGAGCTTGTGGAGAGGCCACAACAGCACAACTGCCTG
>DGYFI06202__coassemble_513_pt1 | contig 27016 bp, 16 predicted proteins | sample DGYFI06202__metabat2_low_PE_038 | metagenome-assembled genome bin DGYFI06202
CAACCCGGTGTCAGGGTGCAGATCCGTCGAGAGCCCGCCGATGTCCCACCGGTCGCACGTCGCCACTAGCGGCAGCAGCCCGATCGCCGCGTGCTCGGCGGCGTGTAGCGAACCGGGGACGTCGGCCTCCTCGATTCCGGCCGTGCGCAACAGCTTCGGGGTCACCGTGTACATCACGGCTTTCGTCACCAGCGTCTGCGGCGGCAGGTCCAGCGGCGCAACCTCGAGGATTTGGCCATAGCGGTCCCGCCGCTCGAACTCCACGACCTGCGTCGTCACCTCCACCTCGCAGAACGACGCCTGAACCGGGCCGGCATCGAGAGTCTCGAGCTCGTCGATCAGGTCGAGCGAGACCTTCTCCCGAGCGCTCGTGGTCCACTCCGGATTCTCCGGCCGCACGATCGCCACATTGTCGACCAGATCGAGCTCGTCGACGACAAAGGACTCGCCCATATGCAGGTACAGCGCGCCCGGGTGGACCTGCGTCCTGGCGCGGCCGGTATCGATCGAGCCGAGGATCCGCCCGTCGGAACCGTCGACGATCGTCACCTGCGCGCCGCCGGTGCCGCGGATGTCGACCTCCGGATGCGGATCGCCCTCGTCGACCCCCGGGTACCATCCGGCGCGGCGCCTCCGCACGAGCCCACGTTCGGCGAGTGATTCGAGCACGCCAACCGCACCCCAAGACTCGGCCTCTGCGTGAGTCATCGGATACTCCGACACCGCGCAGCGCAGCTGCCCTTCGAGGAGCACCGGGTTCGCCGGGTCCGTCACCGTCGCCTCGACCGGCTTGCCGAGCAGAGCCTCCGGGTGATGCACAAGGTAGGTGTCGAGCGGGTCGTCGCGCGCGACGAGCACGACGAGCGAGCCCTGCCCTCGCCGACCGGCTCGGCCCGCCTGCTGCCAGAACGAGGCGCGCGTGCCGGGGAAGCCGGCGGAGATCACGGCGTCGAGGCCGGAGATGTCCACCCCGAGCTCCAGCGCCGATGTCGAGGCGACGCCCATGAGGCTGCCGTCGCCGAGCGCCTTCTCCAACGCGCGCCGCTCAGAGGCCAGATAGCCCGCCCGATACGCGGCGACCTTGCCTGCGAGCTCTCGCGATTCTGTTGCCGACAGCCCCAGGTCCAAGGGTTCCGAGCCCCACGGATCGTCGGGGGAGGGCGGACGTGCGGCGTCACCCAGCATTTCCTTGGTGCGCAGCGCGAGCGATTCCGCGCCGGCACGCGAGCGCACGAATGTGATCGTGTGCGCGCCCTGCCGCAACAGTGCCGCCATGATTCGCGCCGCATCGCTGGCCGCCGCTCGCCGCACCGGCGCCCCACCCTCGCCGAGACTGCCGGGCACGAGCGCGGGCTCCCACAGCGCCACCGTGCGCCCACCCTGTGGAGAACCGTCGTCTGTGACGGCGGAGACGCTGTGTCCCACCAGGCGAGAGGCGGCCTCGGCGGGGTCGGACGTCGTCGCCGAGGCGAGAACGAACGTCGGAGACGCGCCGAGCGAACGCGCGAGCCGGTCGAGCCGCCGCAGGATCAGCGCGACATTCGAGCCGAACACACCGCGGTAGGAGTGGCACTCGTCGACGATGACGTAGGTGAGATTGCGGAGCAGCCGCGTCCACGAGCCGTGCCGGCCGAGGACAGATAGATGCAGCATGTCGGGGTTGGTGACGATCCAGCGCGAACGCTCGCGGATAAAGCGGCGGGCCTCGGTCGGGGTGTCGCCGTCGTAGGTGGACGGCGCGATGTCGCGGAGCTCCGGTACGGCGTCGACGAGGGAGACCAGCGATTCGAGCTGGTCCTGGCCGAGTGCCTTCGTCGGCGCGAGATACAAGACGGTCGCCCGCGGGGAACGGGCCAGATCGCTGAGCGCGGGAAGCTGATAGCCCAGCGATTTGCCCGACGCGGTGCCCGTCGACACGACGACATGCTCGCCGGCGTGCGCCTTCTCGGCGACGGCGACCTGATGCGCGTACGGGATGCTGAGGCCGGCGGCGATGAGGTGATCCCGCAGGGCGGGAAGAACCCACTCCGGCCACTCCCCGAAAGTGGATGTCTGCGGGGGTAGATCGGCGACGAATGTAACGGGGTCGGTGTGGCGCGGCGTGGCCACCCGGAGCACGTCGTCGAGAAGCTCGCGGCCGAAGGTCGGCTCGGCGCCGCCGACACCGCCAGGAGAGTGTTCGTCCTGGTGGGGGAGGTTCGGCGGGGTCATGCGTCCAAGGTTAGCGCGGCGAGTGTGCGGTGCGTGAACCCGAATCCGTCGGCAGGCGCACGGCGCCGGAAAGGACGCGTGGCGGCCCCGAAACGGGGGATTCGGGGGCCTGCGGGGGCGTATCTAGAGTGAACTTCAGGAATTAGGGGTTTCGCTTTGCCAAACTTCATGTTCTACTTAGTTTCGGTCGCAGCTTCTGTGTCGGTACACCCCGCATGCAGGATCTCAAGATGCGGGTAGACGTATGTCGCTGGAGAGTTCTCGAGGGGGTTCTCCGCTTTTCTCGTTACACCTAATTCTGCCCGGCGCGGGAGAACCTAACGCGCGCCGTACATCAAGTTAGACGAAGGATTTAAGATAAGCATGGCACAGGGCACTGTGAAGTGGTTCAACGCTGAAAAGGGCTACGGTTTCATCGCCCCTGAAGACGGCTCCGCTGACGTATTCGTTCACTACTCGGAGATTCAGGGCAACGGCTTCCGCACCCTCGAAGAGAACCAGAGTGTCGAGTTCGAAATCGGCACCGGCCAGAAGGGCCCGCAGGCCATGGGCGTTCGCGCGCTCTAAAGGTCTCCACAACTTTCAGTCGAACCGCCCGGCACCTTCGCATTCGCGAAGTGGCCGGGCGGTTCGCTATTTTCCGAACTCCCGATTCCGCCGACGGATGCGCGCAGGCCGCGAGGAGGGCATGCTTGAGGTGTGTGCCTCATCGTCGTCGCCCGCCATGTCCATCCCGATTTTCCGCTGGTCGTAGCGGCGAACCGCGATGAGTTCTTCGGGCGCGACGCCGCCGGCCTGAATCGCTGGACGGATGCGCAGTTCGCCGAGGGGGTCGGCGCGACTCCGACGTCAGCCACAGACGGTGTCTCGCAGGGGATGACGCCGGAGGGGCTTGTCGCCGGGCGTGACTGCACCGCCGGCGGGACGTGGCTCGCGGTCGCGTCGGGCGGAAAATTCTCGGCGGTGACCAACGTGCGAGACGCGAGCCCCGCTCCCGCGGCGCTGTCGCGCGGACGGCTGCCCCTGCTCGGCGTCGCCGGCGAGATGCCCGACGATCTCGCCCCCTACGGCCCGGCGAATGTGCTGTGGGGCGACGCGGACCGGCTCATGTGGGCCTCCAACCGAGGCGAACCCGGCCCGCGCGAGGTGGGTGAAGGCGTGCATTCGCTGTCGAACGCCTCGCTCGATACGCCGTGGCCCAAGTCGGTGGCGGCCGCCAAGGCGGTGAGCGAAGTGCTGCGCGAATGGTCCGGCCCGGCGGCCGGTGACGAGGCACTCGGCGACCACGCCAGTCCGCCCGAAGCAACCCCGACCTGGGCGGCGCAGCTACTGCAACCACTTCTCTCGCGGGACCGCGCGGCGCTCGACGCGCTGCCCGATACGGGCATGCCCATTACCTCCGAGTGGTTCTTGTCCGCGCCGTTCGTGCGTATGCCCGGTTACGGGACCCGCTGTCAGACCGCCGTCGCCGTGGCGAACTCCGGCGCGGTGTCCATCGTCGAGCGGCGGTTCGATTCGACGGGATTCGCCACCGAAGTCCGCGAGGCGAGGGTGGAGGTGCGATAAAACAGCTGCTCAAAGCGCTAGACAAGAAAGTTGTTGACATGTCACCAAAAGGTGGGTAGGTTAATCCATATCGGCCCGCGAGGGTCGCCACAAAGTACAGACGCGATAGCGTCACCGAATCACATAGGAGAAAACCATGGCTGACTTTGAAGGACTTTCCGCAGGTACCTGGAACCTCGACGCCGTCCACTCGAACATCGGTTTCCGCGTTCGCCACATGATGGTATCGAAGGTCAACGGCAACTTCACCGGCGCCGAAGGCTCCATCGTCGTAGACGAGAACGGCTCCGCCTCGATCAAGGCCACCATCGACGCCTCGACGATCAACACCAACAACGGCCAGCGCGACGAGCACATCCGCTCCTCGGACTTCTTCCACACCGCCGAGTACCCGACGATCGAGTTCACCTCGACCGATATCAAGTCCTCCGGTGAGGACGTCGAGGTCACCGGCGATCTCACGATTCACGGCAACACCCGCCCGGTCACCCTCCGGGGCTCCTTCTTCGGCGTCAACTCCGGTAGCGGCAACGATGTCGCCGGCTTCGAGGCCGAGGGCAAGATCTCGCGCAAGGAGTTCGGCATCGATCTCGAAATGCCGCTCGAGGGCGGCGGAACGGTTATCGGCGACCAGATCACCATCATCCTCGACGTCGAGGCAGTGAAGGCCTAGTAAAACCGACCGACGGTTCGCACCGGCGAGCGCCTCACAAAGTGCCCGGTCCCCATCTGCGGGGCCGGGCACTTTTGCGCGCGCAGCATGCCGCGGGAAGTAAAGTCGGGGCCATGCCGAATACCCCGGAATTGCGCGCCGAAGTCGCCGGAGTGGTCGCCGTGGTCGATACCGCCCGCGAAGGAGGCGCGGTCCGTCACGCGGTGTGGCACGTCGCCATCGCCCCTGACGACGCGGGTCCTCGTCTTCGCGGCGCCTGGATCGTCGGCGAGCGAGAAGAGCTCTCCGGGCTGATTCGCACACGGCCCGTGTGGGCGCTGTCCGCCGACGCGCAGTCCGCTGTGGCCGACGAGGCCGACTATCTCCTCGATGCCCCGGCCACCGATGGCGCCGTCGACGCCGCGATCGCCGCCCTCGACAACGCCTTCGCCGAGGAGAAGGCGCGCACCGGCAACAACTGGGTCACTCCCGACTGGTCGGTGTCTGCTCGCCTCGCCGGCGAGGACCAGGACTCGGAGATCGACGGGAACCTCGACGACGAGCTGCGCCGCCGGGTGCTGTGGCACGCGCGGTCGCTGGAAAACGTGGCAATCGCGTGGGCGCAGTCGCAGTCTCAGCGCACCTCGCGGCAGGGCAAGGCCGGATCGCGTGACTTCCTTCTCGCCGACGAGCTCGGCGGTCCGCACCCGGCGCCGCTGCCACTCGTCGCGCGCTAGTCGACCGTCCAGGTGTTCGTGCCGTTGAGCAGCCCCTGGAGGTCGCGGGTTTCCGCATTTTTCGCCTGCGCGACCTGCTCGCGCGCCTGGTCGTCGTAGGTCGGCCGCGTCACCTGCCGGATAATGCCGACGACGGTGTACTGCAGATCCTGCGAGCTCAGCGACGCGAGCGCTTGTGCGTAGCCGGGATCGTCGGTATGGGCGTCGTGGACGATGATGTCGGACTCGTCGACGTCGGCGGTGGCGCGCACGGCGAGGCCGAACCCCTGCTGGACGACGCACCACTGGTCCTCATCACCGAAGACGATCTTCTCGCCGTGGCGTACGTGGATGAGATGGTCGGAGGCCTCTTCCTTGCGTAGTACGTCGAACGAGCCGTCGTTGAAGATCGGGCAGTCCTGGAGGATCTCCACGAACGCGGTGCCCCGGTGCAGGGCCGCGGCCATGAGTACCTCGGTGAGCACAGGGCGGTCGGAGTCGAGTGCACGCGCTACGAAGCTGCCCTGCGCGCCGAGCGCGAGGGACAACGTGTTGAACGGGTGGTCGATCGAACCCATCGGCGTCGACTTGGTCACCTTTCCCTCTTCGGAGGTGGGGGAGTATTGCCCCTTGGTGAGCCCATAGATGCGGTTGTTGAACATGAGCACCCGCATGTTCACGTTGCGTCGAAGGGCGTGGATCAGGTGGTTGCCGCCGATGGACAGCGCGTCGCCGTCACCGGTGATGACCCACACCGACAGGTCGGGACGGGTGGTCACCAGCCCAGAGGCCAGCGTCGGGGCGCGCCCGTGGATCGAGTGCACGCCGTACGTCTCGAGGTAGTAGGGAAAGCGGCTCGAGCAGCCGATCCCGGATATGAACGCGACGTTTTCGCGCTTGATCCCGAGTTTCGGCAGAACCTGGCGGACCGTCGCGAGGATGACATAGTCCCCGCACCCGGGGCACCAGCGGACCTCCTGGTCGCTGGTGTAGTCCTTCGGCTTCATCGTTTCGTCGGATTTCGGCACGTCGGAGAGAGCGTCGAGCAGATCGTGGCCGACGAGGCTGTGTTGTTCGATAGTCATGGGAAGTGACCGTCCTGTTGTCGAGAAGGCGGGTGAGCTATCCGAGGGTCTGTCCGGCGTCGACGTAGTCGAATTCCGCGTCCCCGCCGTACGCGTTCGTCAGGCCCGGTCGGGGAGTCAGATGTACGGACTCCCCGGTGGTGGTGACGACGTCCTGTAGCGCACGCCGGTATTTCGCGTGCTCGGTATCGCGGAGCGTCCCGGCGAACTCGGCATCGATGGCCTCGGCAAGTTCCTCGCCGGTGAACGCGAGTCCGCGCACCTTCGTCACCGGTTGGATGTCGCCGTCGAAACGCGCCTTGAGCAGCATCGACAGCTGTCCCAGATTCATCTCGGGAACGATGATCCGGCTATAACCGGACAGTATCTCCGACAGGTTTCGCGGCATCGGGTTGAGGTAGCGCAGATGTGCGCGGGCGATGTTGTGGCCGCGGCCGCGCGCGGTCCGGACCGCCTCGCCGATCGGCCCGTACGAAGATCCCCAGCCGATAATCAGCGTGTCCGCGCCGTTCGGGTCATCGACCTCGAGATCGGGGATGTCTATCCGCGCCACGCGCAGCGCCCGCACGCGGGTCATCAGCTCGTGGTTCGGTCCGTGGTACGAAATATTGCCCGTGCCGTTGGCCTTTTCCAGGCCGCCGATCCGGTGTTCGAGTCCGGCCTCGCCGGGTACGGCCCAATTGCGCGCGAGCGTTTCGGGGTCGCGCGCGTAGGGGAGGAAATCCCCTGCGTCGTCGGACTCGGATGCTGCGGAAATGTTCGGGTCGATGTCGGCCAGACTTGCGGCGTCGGGGATCGCCCACGGCTCGGAGCCATTGGCTATGGCGCCGTCGGTGAGCACGAGGACCGGGGTGCGGTAGGTGACGGCGATGCGCGCGGCCTCCCGGGCCACCTCGAAACAGTCCGACGGGGACTGCGGCGCCAGGATCGCGACCGGCGATTCGCCATTGCGCCCGAACATCGCCTGGAGCAGGTCGGACTGTTCGGTTTTCGTCGGCAGGCCGGTCGAGGGGCCGCCGCGTTGAACGTCGAAGATCACCAGCGGCAGCTCGGTCATCACCGCCAGCCCGAGCGCCTCGCTCTTCAGTGCGAGGCCCGGTCCCGACGTCGTCGTCACCCCCAGCGACCCGCCGTAGGAGGCTCCGATCGCCGTGCCGATGCCGGCGATCTCATCCTCTGCCTGGAAGGTGGTGACGTTGAAGCCCTTGAGCTTGGACAGCTCGTGGAGGATGTCCGAGGCGGGCGTGATCGGGTACGAGCCGAGGAACACCGGCATCTTCGCGCTGACCCCCGCCGATACGAGGCCGTAGGCAGCTGCCATGTTGCCGGTGATCTGCCGATACGTGCCCGCCGGAAGTTTGGCAGGCTCGACCTCGAACTCGGAGGCGAACGCCTCGGTCGTCTCGCCGTAATTCCATCCGGCGCGCAGCGCGAGCAGGTTCGCCTCGAGGATGAGCGGCTTCTTCGCGAACTTTCCGGTGAGGAAGGCCTCGACACCCTCGACGCTGCGCCCGTACATCCACGTGAGCAAACCGAGCGCGAACATGTTCTTCGATCGTTCGGCGTCCTTCTTGCCGATATCCACGGACTCGACCGCGCCGATCGTCAACGAGGACATCTCGACCTCGTGCAGCTGGTATTGTTCCATCTCCGGCGAACCGAGCGGGTCGCCCTCGTAGCCGACCTTCTTGAGGTTTCGTTTGGTGAACTCGTCGGAATTGACGATGACGATCCCGCCGGCGCGCAGATCGGAGAGGTTCGCCTTGAGCGCCGCGGGATTCATCGCGACGAGCACATCCGGGCGGTCACCGGCGGTGAGAATGTCGTAGTCGGCGATCTGGATCTGGAAGCTCGACACCCCGTGCAGCGTGCCCTGCGGCGCGCGGATCTCCGCAGGGAAGTTCGGTTGCGTCGCCAGGTCGTTACCGAAGGATGCCGCTTCGGACGTGAATTGGTCGCCGGCGAGCTGCATTCCGTCGCCGGAATCACCCGCGATGCGGATGACGACCTTGTCGAGCTTGGTCTTCGTCCCTTTACCCACCTGGGTGCCTCCGAATCTGATCGCGCCACGCTGTGTGCGGCAGACCACAACGCTATCGCGAAACTGACACACGTTCTAGTTTTGTTCCACCGCCAAACCAACCAGCGGCCCGTGGCGCGTCGGGCGGTCGGTCGTTCCTCCTCGCGTATTGGATATGAGTTATGCCTCATATTCTAGCCCTCGTCGCACCCCAGGCTGTGCCGCTCGCGGCCAAGCGTATGACGTCGCCCGCTCGCTGTAATCCGTTTGACCTCGCAGTTTCCGGTTTTCCGGCGCCCACTCAAGCGCCCTTCCGCGGCAGGTTCGAGTGGGGTCGACGTTCACATTCGCCGCCCCAAACCCGCCAGGTATGACGCCGGAGGAGGCAATCTCCCAGGCGGGCGCAACTACCCCGCGCCTCAGCCGGCGGGGGCGGCGTATGGAGGTGTTTTCGGGCACGACGGCCCCGGTGCTCGGGTGGCAGCTGCGAAAGCATCGGTGATAGGTGTATTAGATAAGGACAGCTGATCGCGCCACGAACGAGTGGGCGGTGCAATACAGTGCTGTACTACTCTTCGGGAGAATGAACGTCCCGATAATTCGCGGTGACCGTATATATAGGGGGAATGCCACGTGGCGACCAAGACGACGACAGACCGCGATCTCAAGCGTCTGGTCATCGTGGAGTCGGCCACGAAGGCGAAGAAGATCCAGCAGTACCTCGGCTCGAACTACATCGTCGAGGCCTCCGTCGGTCATATCCGCGACCTGCCGGGCCGCGCGGCGGACGTACCGGCTGCCTATAAAAAGGAGCCCTGGGCGCGCCTCGGCGTCAATCCGGACAACGACTTCGAGCCGATCTACGTCGTCGACTCGGACAAGTCGAAGAAGGTGACGGCGCTGCGCCGCGACCTCAAGGAGGTCGACGAACTCCTCCTCGCCACCGACCCCGACCGCGAGGGCGAGGCGATCGCCTGGCACCTGCTGCAGGTACTCAAGCCCAAGGTTCCCGTGCGCCGAATGGTGTTCCACGAGATCACCGAATCCGCGATCCGCGAGGCCGTGGAAAACACGCGCGAGCTCGACCAGGATCTCGTCGACGCGCAGGAGACCCGCCGCATCCTCGACCGCCTCTACGGCTACGAGGTCTCGCCGGTGCTGTGGAAGAAAATCCAGCGCGGGCTGTCGGCGGGCCGTGTGCAGTCGGTTGCCACGCGCATCATCGTCGAGCGCGAACGCGAGCGCATGGCATTCATTTCCGCCGGCTACTGGGACATCGAGGCCGAGGTCAGCGGCGAGGACTCGGTGAGCGGCTCGCGCCGTGCGTTCGGCGCGAAGCTGGCGCAGGTCGAGGGCAAGCGCATCGCACAGGGGCGCGACTTCGGTCCCGATGGAAAGCTCACCTCCGACGTCACACCCCTGGGGGAAGACGCCGCTCGGGCGCTGGCCACGGGCCTGGAGAAGGCGGAGTTCCGCGTGGATTCGGTGGAGTCCAAGCCGTACACGCGCCGGCCTTCGGCCCCGTTTATGACGTCGACGTTGCAGCAGGAAGCCGGGCGGAAGCTGCGGTTCACGTCGTCGCGAACGATGCGTGTGGCGCAGCGGCTCTACGAAAACGGCTACATCACCTATATGCGTACGGACTCGACGTCGCTGTCGGCCGCAGGTACGCAGGCCGCGCGCGACGCGGCATCCACGCTGTTCGGCTCCGAATACGTCTCGGAGTCGCCGCGGCGCTACGAGCGGAAGGTGAAGAACTCGCAGGAGGCGCACGAGGCGATCCGCCCCGCCGGCGAGACGTTCCCCACCCCCGGCGAGCTGCGCCCCGCGCTGTCGGCGGAGGAGCACCTTCTCTACGAGCTGATCTGGCGGCGCACCCTCGCCTCGCAGATGGCGGACGCGCGTGGCACGACGGTTTCGGTGCGCCTCGGCGCGCGGGCGGCGGAGAATTCCTCCGGCTACCGCGACACAGTGTTCAATGCCTCCGGGCGCACGATCACGTTCCCCGGCTTCCTTCGCGTGTTCGATGACGACGCAAGCGAAGATGGTGCCGGCTCCGGCAAGGGCGAATCGCGCCTACCGCAGCTCGCCGAGGGGCAGACTCTCGCGCCGGAGAAGATCTCGCCCGAGGGACACTCGACGAACCCGCCGGCCCGCTACACCGAGGCCTCGCTGGTCAAGGCGATGGAGGAGATGGGCATCGGGCGCCCCTCGACGTACGCCTCGATCATCAACACGATCCAGGCGCGCGGCTACGTGTACTCGCGCGGCAACGCGCTCGTGCCCTCGTGGCTCGCGTTCCCCGCGGTGCGTCTGCTCGAGGAGAACTTCGGCACGCTCGTCGACTACGACTTCACCTCCCTCATGGAGGACGATCTCGACCGGATCGCCTCGGGACAGCAGTCGCGCACCGACTGGCTCAAGGGCTTCTACTTCGGACGCAGCGCTGTCGCCGAGGGCGACGACGATAGCGCCGCGGTGGGGCTCAAGGACCTCGTCGGCGATCGTCTCGCCGAGATCGATGCCGCCGCGGTGAACTCGATCCGCCTGTTCGAGGACGACGAGGGCCGCACGGTGTACGTGCGCAACGGTAGGTACGGCCCGTACCTCATGCGCCGCGACACCGATGAAAATGGCGAGCCGAAGGAGCAGCGGGCGAATCTGCCGATCGCGCTCAACCCGGACGAGCTCACGCTGCAGGTCGCCGAGAAGCTGTTCGCTATCCCGCAGGAGGGACGCAAGCTCGGCGTCGACCCGGCGACCGATCACGAGATCGTCGTCAAGGATGGGCCGTACGGACCGTATGTCGCCGAGCTGCTGCCGAAGATGAGCGAGGACGAGCTCGAGGCGGCGCGCGCCGAGGCCGGCCAGAAGGCCGAGGCTGCCGAGATGGAGTCTCAGCTCGGCGACGGCGCCACGGAAGCCGAGGCGAAGAAGGCGGCGAAGAAGGTCGCGAAGAAGGCGGCGAAGGACTTCACCGAGCCCAAGGGAAAGATGGCGTCGCTGTTCAAGACGATGGACGCCGAAACTGTCACCATCGACCAGGCGCTGCGGCTGCTGTCGCTGCCGCGCGTGGTCGGCGTCGACCCGGCCGACGGCAAGGAGATCACCGCCCAGAACGGCCGCTACGGCCCCTACCTGCGCAAGGAACGGGATTCGCGTTCGCTCGGCTCCGAGGAGGAGCTATTCACGGTGACGCTCGACGAGGCGCGCCGCATCTACTCCGAGCCGAAGCGGCGCGGGCGCTCCGGGCAGCCCTCGTACCTCAAGGACCTAGGCGACGATCCGATCACCGGCAAGAAGGTGCTGGTCAAGGACGGCCGCTTCGGCCCGTACGTGACAGACGGCGACACCATCGCCTCGCTCGGCAAGGGAGACACTCCCGAAACCGTCACTCCCGACCGCGCTTCCGAACTTCTTTCGGCGCGGCGCGACCAGCAGGCCGCGAAGGACGCGGACCCGGACAAGGCGACGAAGAAGACCGCGAAGAAGTCCGCGGCGAAGAAGTCGACCGCACGCACATCGTCCGGCGCCCGCGCGGCGAGCAAGACCGGTTCGCGCGTGGCGAAGAAGGGTGCGACGAAGAAGGCCACCAAGACCGGGGTGTCCGGCGTGCGCAAGGCCGCCGCGAAACCCTCGGGCAGCTAGGGCTACCGACTCTCCCGGCCAGGATTCTCTGCCGGGCTTCGCCCAGGTAGCTCCTCGTTGGGAATGTGCGCGGCGTCGGCGTCGATCGCCGCGTCGACCTCTTCCTCGTCATCGTCGAGGAGGCTCTCCCGCAGAGTCGGCTCGGTAACCGTGGGCAGCTCCTCGAGGCCGAGGTCGTGCGCGGCCTGCCAGCGGTCGGCGAGCGTCGGCCGCAACGGACGGGCGAGCTGAGTCATCGCGCCGCGGCCGCGCAGCTCGACGGCACGGCCGAACGTCCAGCGGTCCGCCTCCTCCGGATCGGCGGCCTCCACGGCGCGGCGCGCGGCGAGCACGCCGCCCTGCTCGAGCTTCGCGAGGGAGGTCAGGCGCGAGGCCTCGTTCACCGGATCGCCGATGACGGTGTACTCGAAGCGTTTCGCGTGTCCGATGTGCCCGGCGATGACGGTGCCGTAGGAGATGCCGATGCCCGCCGTCAACGGGTGGATGGATTCCATCTTGCGGCCGAGCGCCCGTGCCGTCGCGAGGGCCTGGCCCGCTGGATCCCAGGCCTCCATGGGGGCGCCGAAGATCGCGAGCGCCGCGTCGCCCTGGAATTTGTTGATGTAGCCGCCGTGCTCGTCGACGGTGTCGACGACGATGCGGAAGAAGTCGTTGAGCACCTTGACCACGCGCGCCGGCTCGTTGATCGCGGCGAACTCCGTCGACCCGGCGAGATCGACGAACAGCACGCCGACGGTCCGCTCGGAGCCGCCGAGCTCGGTGCCGTTCTCCAGCGCGTGCAGCACGACATCCTCACCGACGTAGCGGCCGAACAGGTCCTGCATGGTCTCGCGTTCCTCGAGGTCGGCGACCATCTCGTTGAACCCGACCTGCAGCGCGCCCATCTCCGTCGCGTCGTACACCGCGGTACGCGCCGAGAAATCGCCCTGCTGCACCCGCTTGACTGCCGACTGCAGGTCACGCACCGGATCCGCGACGGAAGTCGAGACGAGCTGCATGCCGAACACACCGGTGACGAGGGCCGCGATGGCGAGCATGCCGATCGCGCGGATGACGACCCGCGGATCGTCGCCGAGCTGATCGAAGTGATACGCGATGACGACGAGCACGATCCCCAGCGACGGCACGGCAGTGGTGAGCACCCAGCCGAGGATGATCCGGCGGCGCACACCGGGCAGGTGGCTGTCGACCGGAACGCCCGCGCCGAGCGCGCGCCGCATGATCGGCCGCATGAGCCGCTCGGACTGCAGATACGAAATAATGCACGTGACCAGGCCACCGAGGACCGCGGTGACGCCCATGATGAGCGCGAGGCGGTGGGAGACGCTGAAATTGACCGCGACGAACACCGTCGTGCCGAGCACCCAGATCGCGCCCTGGAGCCACGCCTGGTAAGCGGGCATATTCAAAGTGCGATGGCGCGCCTGCCGGTCGAACGGCTCGCTCGAGCGCATGGCCCGCAGCACGGGGATGATGAGCCATGTCGAGATCACCGCGCCGGCGAGGAGCCCCAGGACCAGCGTCCCGATGAACAGGTATTGGTTGACAAGCTGGAAGGGCCCGATATCGAGGAACGTGTCCAGCGGCAACCCGAAGCGCAGGAACGCGAACACGAACACCGCACCGATGAGATGCGACTGCAAAGTGGTGAGCGCATACACGGGCCATGGTGTGGACCACAGCCATTTCGCGAAACGCAACCACTTATTCACGTTACTCAGGGTACTTGCCCGCCCCGACACCCGAAGCCCGGTTCCGATCACTCGTGTGTCCCTGCCTAGATTCACCTATGACGTCGGAGGTATGTGGGCACCCCATGGCGTCGGAGTCGGCGGCTACCATGTGACCCATGGAATCCGTGGCCGCCGATGAGATCGCCGTCGGGCCGGTGTTCAATTCGCTGGCCGGGCAGCCGGAGGTACGCTCGGCGCTCTCGCGTGCGGCATGGGTATCGAGGAAGTGGGTGGAGGGCGAGCGCACCGCGCGCGAGATGCGCCTTGAGGCCGAATCCGCCGTCGGCGCGATGACCCACGCGTGGCTGTTCACCGGTCCTCCCGGCTCCGGGCGGACGGTCGCGGCGCGCGCCTTCGCCGCCGCGCTGCAGTGCACCGACCCGAATACCGTCGGCTGCGGGGAGTGCCGCGGCTGCACGACGGCGCTCGCCGGCACCCACGCCGATGTGCATTTCGCCCGCACGGAGCGGCTGTCCCTCCAGCTCGCGGACGTGCGCGGAATTATCGAACGTGGCAATTCGCGCCCGGTGAGCGGGAATTTCTCGGTCGTCATCATCGAGGACGCCGACCGGCTCACCGAGCAGGCGGGCAACGCCCTGCTCAAGGTCATCGAGGAGCCCTCGGGTCGCGCGATCTTCATCCTGTGCACGCCGACGGACGACCCGGCCGATGTGATGGTGACCCTGCGCTCGCGCTCCCGCCACGTCTACCTGCGCACGCCGAGTGCCGAATCGGTGGCCGCGGTGCTACGTGCCGACGATTCGGTCCCCGCGGACAAGGTCGACTGGGCGGCCTCGGTGTCCGGCGGGCACGTGGGCCGCGCCCGCTGGCTCGCCACCGACGCCGACACGAGGGCGCGCCGCGAGCGCGTCGTGGAGCTCGCGCTGGCGATGAACTCTTTGGGGCGCTCCCTGCCGCTCATCTCCTCGATCGTCTCCGACGCCGCCACGGGAGCCGCGGACCAGCACGCGGCGAGGGACGAGCGCGAGACTGCGGAACTCAATCAGGCACTCGGCGCGGGCGGCACCGGCAAAGGTGCGGGCACCGCGACGCGCGGGTCGAAGGGCGTGCTCAAGGACCTCGAGGACAAGCAGAAACGGCGCCGTCAGCGCTCCACCCAGGACGCGCTCGATCTCGCCCTCGTCGATATCGTCGGGCTGTACCGCGATGCCATCGTGCAGGCCACCGGCGCTCAGGTAGCGCTGTTGCACCCCGATTTCGGTGAGCGCTCGGCGAAGTTGGGCCGGCATTATGGCGCGGCACGGATGCTGCGGGCAATGCGGGCGGTGCAGGATGCGCGCGAGGCGCTGCGGACAAACGTCAAGCCGCAGTACGCGCTCGCGGCAATGGCGGGCCGCGTGCAACAGGAGCTCAAGGTCTGAGAACCGGGCGGTTTTTCCCACGGGCGGCCATACGCTAGGATTCTTCGGTGGACCTCCCCGCACGGCATCGGCCGGCGCGAATGGCCCGGCCGCGTTAGCTCAGTCGGTAGAGCATTTCACTCGTAATGAAAAGGTCGTCGGTTCGATTCCGACACGCGGCTCCACGCAAACGCCCCGCGAGAAATGATCCTTCGGGATCTCTTCTCCCGGGGCGTTCGTCATTCGAGAACTTCCGCGCGGCAGTCCCTCGCGCGGCCGGATTGCAGCACCTAATATCTCTGGGGTGACCGACACAGCATCCCAAAGCGCCCGCTTCCTCCTTGCGCCGATGCGTCCTCGCGATGCAGGCGAGCCGAACCGCGCCGCGAGCACACTCGAATTATTCTTCGATCTCGTCTTCGCCATCGCCGTGAGTCAGGCGAGCACGTCGCTGTTCGACTTGCTCGCCGAGGGGGACTGGGCCCACGGCCTGCCGAGGTACCTGCTCGCGTTTTTCGCAATCTGGTGGGCGTGGATGAACTTCACCTGGTTCTCCACCTCATTTGACAATGACGACTGGCTCTACCGGGTCCTCACCATCGTGCAGATGGGCGGGGTGCTGTTGTTCGCCTCGGGAATCGAGCCGATGTTCGTCGAGGATTCCTACACGCTCATGATCGCCGGGTACGTCGTCATGCGCGTCGCCATGGTTATGCAGTGGCTCCGTGCAGCCGCGAGCGGTGGGCCGACCCGGCGGACGGCGCTCATCTACGCGGCGGGCATCGCCGTCGCCCAGGTGTTGTGGCTCGCGTGGCTATTCGTTCCGGACTCGCCCGCGCGCACCGCTTTCCTCGTCGTGCTCATCCTGTGCGAGATCGCCGTCCCGGTCGTGGCGGAATCTGCGGGGCACGCCAGCACCCCATGGCATCCGGAACACATCACGGAACGGTACGGGTGCTTTACCCTTATCCTGCTCGGCGAGAGTCTCCTCGGTTCGGCGAATGCGGTGTTCTCGGCGCGGAGCGACGTCGATTCTCTCGTGCGGCTCGTCGAGTTGGCGGTGCTCGCGCTCATCGTGACGGCATCGATGTGGTGGATCTACTTCTGGCCGCCACACGACCGCGCCATCGGCAGTCTGCGCAGCTCTCTACGATACGGCTACCTGCACTATTTCGTGTTCGCAGCCGCCGGCGCCTTCTCCGCGGGCATCGAGGTGGAGACCGCGGTGCTCACCGGAGAGTCCGGGCTCGCGAAGAGTGTAGCGGGCTTTACCGTGGCCATTCCCATCGCACTGTTCATGCTGGGAATCTGGTGGATTGCGATACGGCGCAGCGCTGATGGAGTCGTCAACACGGTTCTACCGCTGGGTACGGTACTCGTTCTTTTCGATCCGTTCATCCCGGTGCCGATCGCGCTGACGACACTCGTGTGCGTCATCGTCGTCGCGGTGCTCGTGTGGCGGCCGCCCGTGCCCGAGGGCGGACGGTCGAACGATCAGCTCGCCGAGCCGGTCGACGCGTCCACGTAGACGAAGGTCCCGGGTCCGCCGCCTGGCGAGGTCTCGCCGGCGTGGCTCGGGAAGTTGTATGGCAGCTTCACGAGTTTGTGCGGGGTGCCTTCGCGGTCGGCCTGCCAGCAATCCAGTGTGACGCCGTGGAACGACTTGCACACGACGCGTGTGGACATCCCGAACGGGGAAATGATGCGGTCTGCGGCGAGCCCGACATTCCAGAACTGCGGGTTATCCGGCGTGAGGAGATCATCTCGGTCGACACCGCCGGTCGGATCGTATGGGTTCGGGGGAGCGGGCCACTCGTCGACCGGCGAACCGGCGGACAGCGAATCGATCGATCCGACCGAGCCGAGATCGAATGAGCCTGTCTGCGCAGTTGCGGCCGGGGCGAGCAGCGCCGAGCCGGCGACCGCGAGGGCTGCGGCGCACGTGCCGAGGCGGGCGACTCGAGAGCGGGAGTAGGTCTGGGAGCGTGACATAGCGTGCCCTTTCCGTCGCGGGAGAACCATCAAATATTGCATCGGGCAAGATATGTATGGCGTTACCGCGGCCAGGTCTAGCAGCGCGAGAGCTCGCGGTCCAAGGCATCGCGTTCGGCCGCCGTCACCCACAAGCGATATTCCTGTTTGACGACGATCTGGCGAGCCACGTATTCGCAACGGTAGGCGACGTTAGGAGGAAGCCAGGTGGCGGCGTCGCCATCGCCCTTCTGCGAGTTGAGCGAGCCCTTCACCGCCTGGAGGTTGAGGGGGTCGTTGGCGAAATTGCGGCGCTCTTCCTCGCTGAGTTGCTGCGCGCCCTTCTGCCAGGCATCCGAGAGCGCGACCATGTGGTCGATCTGCACGGCCTGCGAGGTTCCCTTTCCGCGCTGGAAATCGATGAGCTCGGCCGAGAACGGATCGGCGAGGGTGCCGGTGAGTACGACGCAGTCGCGCGTGCCTTCCTTGAAGACCAGGTTGTCCAGGTCTCGCGCGAGGATGTCGTTGCGGGTATCGCAACCGTTGTGGCCGCCGGCGACCGTGACATCGTCGCTCCACGCCTGGCCGAAGAGTTCGCGCTCGTAGCCCGTCTTCGGCGCACGTCCCTTGACCTCGAGAAGTGGCAATCCGATGCGGGCGGCATTGACGAGATCGGCAGGAGCCCCGGCGGGAGGTGCCTCGACGGGCGGCGGGGGAGCAGGAGCCTCCTCGGGAGCCGGGGCAGGCTCGGGAGGGAGCGGTTCGGCTGCGGGCTCGCTCGGTTCGCCGGCGAATGGGTCGAAATCCGGGGAGGCGACTTCCATGTCCTCGCCCATGGGCGGGGCGCCAAGGTCGAGTTCCGCGCAGCCGGCGAGGGCGACGGTAAGAAGCGACGCAGCGGCGATTCCGGCGCGCGTCCGGCGGGAGAAACGCCCAGAGGACGGAGTAGGCAAAGATCGTCGGTCGAGCATGATTGGCAACCTTAGCTACCGACTCCGACACTCCTGCGTCGACTCTCCCCGCGCGGGCGGCCCCACCTGCCTATTTCGGTTCGACACCCGCGAGGATGAGCAGCTCGTTCGCGGCAGGCTCGGCGGCGGCGCGGTCGTCCTCGATGAGGCCGAGGCGGAAGCGGCGATCGAGAAGGTCGGCCACCGTCGCGACACCCTCGTTGCGGATGGCGAACTCGAACTCGGCGCGCGTGATGTCGATGCCTTCGGCAACCTGCTCCAGCGGTCGGTCGCAGGTTGCAGAGCGAACCACTGCAGGGGTTTCGCGGCCGAAGCGGCGCACCATCGACTCCGGATAGCCGATGAGATCGGCGCCGCTGACCTTCCCGAACGCCGGATTTCCCGGAGCGCCCACGAGAGGCAAATTCTTCGTCTCGCACTCGCGAAACCGACCGGGCCCGCCGCCGATCCGCTCGATGGCCGTGTCCACCGTTTCCTCGGCCATGAGCCTGTACTCGGTGAGCTTCCCGCCCGTCACGGTGATGAGCCCGTTGTCGGACGTGAGAATCGCGTGGTCGCGGGAGAGATCCGAGGTGTCCTCGTCGTCTCCCTCCATGGAGATCAGCGGCCGCAGGCCGGCATAAGCACCGGCGACGTCATCCATGGTGAGCTTTGTGCCGAGCCCCTGGTTGACGACATCGAGGACCCATTGGACGTCCTCCTCGGGCGCGTCGGGCACGTCGGGAACCTTGCCGGGCTGGTCGACGTCGGTGAGACCGATGAAGCAACGGCCCAGCTCTTGGGGAAGGATGAAGCAATAGCGGCTGACAGAGCCGGGAACCGGCACCGTGAGCGCACCTTCGGGATCGCCGAGCTTCTCCGAGCGAACGACGACGTGGGTGCCGCGGGAGGGACGTACCCGGATGTCGGACTGGAGCTCTCCGGCCCATACTCCGGTCGCGTTGACGACGGCCCGTGCCGCCACCGAGACGGGCGCTGCGCCCGGGTTTAGTTCGTCGCGCAGCTCGACCGACTCGCCCGTCGCGGCGCTCGCCCGCGCATAGGTGAGCACGGTGGCGCCGTAGCCGGCTGCGGTACGTGCGAGAGCGGTGACGAGCCGGGCATCGTCGACAAGCTGGCCGTCGACGTTGAGCAGTCCGCCGCGAAGCCCCTTCGTCTCGACCGTCGGGCACAGCCGCTGCACCTCGGCCGGGCGCAGGTAGCGCGGCCGAGGAAGCGTCGCCGAGCTGGTGCCGGACGCACGGCGAAGAAGGTCGCCCGCGAGGAAACCGAGCCCGGGGAGAGTCCGCTGTGCGAAGCTCAGCGAATCGAGGAGAGGCACGACCTGACTCAGCGCCCGGGTGAGATGAGGAGCAGTGCGCTCCATGAGAATCCCGCGCTCGGCGGCGCTACGCAGCGCCACGCCCGCGTGCCCGGTACTGAGGTAACGAAGCCCGCCGTGCGCGAGCTTCGAGGACCAGCGCGACGTGCCGAACGCGAGGTCGTGCGCCTCGACCAGGAGCACCGACATGCCGCGAGAGGCCGCGTCGAGGGCTGTGCCCGCGCCGGTGACCCCGGCGCCGATGACGACGAGGTCCCACGTTTTCGGGGATTCGCGCAGTTCGGTGAACTCGGTGCGGCGGCGGGCGGCAGACAGTCGGGAGTCGGGCGATGAGAATTCCATGGCAAAATCCTACGCAGTAGTAGGAACAAGGGACCAGCCCGTACTCGCGTCGGCGACCCGGACATGGTTGCCTAAGCACGCAGGGTGCGCAGCCGTCGCGGTCGATAATCGCGGTAACGTCGGCGCGAAGTCCCTAAGCGCACGCCCCGTCGATCCGCCCCGCGAATGGAGTCCGCCATAACTTCCGCACTCACACCTCCCGACGCCCGTACCCGCCGCCTGCCCGGGAAGGCCCTCGGCGCCTGCGTGGCCGTCGCGGTCGCCGCGTGGGTGGTGCGCTGCGTGGTGACGGCGGCCGGCTGGTTCTACTGGGACGACCTATCGCTCTACGCCACTGCGAAGGCCGAATCGAATCCGTTCGCGCTGCTGCTGCGGGTGCACGACGGTCACGTCATGCCCGGCGCGTGGCTCATCGAATGGCTTCTTGCGCACACGGCGCCTCTGAACTGGGCGGCGGCCGTGGCCGTGGTGGCGCTACTGCACGCGGTCGCGCTGGCCGCCGTCGGGCGGGCGCTGTGGATTCTCGCCTCGCTGCGCGGCGCGCCGGTGGGCGCGGCGGCTGTCGCCGTCCCGCTCGCGCTCTATGGCTTCGCCCCGCTCGTGCTCCCTGCCGGCACCTGGGTCGCGGCTTCGCTCAATGCGCTGCCGCTACACGCGGCGCTGGCGCTAGGGGTCGCCCACCTCGTCCGCGCCGTCCACGGCGACTCCGCCCACCCCGGCCGGGACGCGCTGGTTGCCGCCGCCTCCGTGGTCGTCGGCGGGTGTTTTACCGAGCGTGCGATGTTCATCGTGCCCGCCGGCGTGCTCGTGCTGCTGGCGATGGCGCTCGCCGGGCGTGGCGCGGGCCGCCCAGGCGCGTGGATACGGGCGCTCGTGCCCTCGATCATCGCCACGGGGATCGGCGTCGTCGTCTATTTCGTCGCGACGAGCAGCGAGGACCTGACGCCGCCCGACGAGCCGTCTCTTCCCGGGGTCGGCGAGGCTCTCAAGAGCACCTACATCGACGTCGTGCTGCCGGCGCTGGCCGGCGGCCCGTGGCGGTGGGACCGTTGGCATCCGGGGCCGCCGTTCGCGGATCCGGATGCGCTTGCGATCGCCGCAGGCGTCGTCGTTGCCGCCGGTGTGCTCGTCTGGACCTATCTGCGCCGCGGCGCGGGAGCGTGGCTGTGGATGCCGGTAGCGGTGTACCCGATCGCGCCGGCTCTCGCGCTGGCCTTCGCACGCTCGGGCCCGGAAACCGCGGCGGTCGTCGCGAACACGATGCGTCACGTCTCAGAACTCTCCGTGCTCATCGCGCTGTGCGCGACGCTCGTCGCGACGTTCCCGAGGATGGGGAGCGTGGCCGGAACGGACACCGGGGCAGCGCGCGCCGAGGGAGCGAACGGGCAAGAGGGCGCGACCCGTGCTCCCGCCTGGCGGATCGGCGCGGCGGTGGCGGCGGTCTTGCTGATCGCGTCGTCCGCCGTCACACATGTGTCGTATGCGCGGTCCTGGAGCGAGCAGCCGTCGCGGGACTACTTCGCGGGGCTTCGCGACACTGCAGCCGAGCGAGGGGAGGGCAATCCGCTGCCCGACCAGGCGGTCGCGCTCAACGTGCTCCTTCCCGTGGTCGCGCCGAATCACATGCTTTCGCGGCTCGTCGACGGTGTTCCCGGGTACCCGGAGATCCGAAACTGGGCGACCGACCCCGTGCTGCTCGGGGATGACGGGCGCCCGCGCGAGACCGAGATGCTCGAGCTGCGCCACATCACGCAAGGGCCCGAAGAGGGCTGCGGAACTCGTATCCCCGCGGGCGGCGCGCCGGTGCAGATCCCGCTCGACGGTCCGCTCATCGAGCGCGAATGGGTCGTCCAACTCAACTATTTCGCCTCCGCCGACGGCACTGTCGATCTCTCCCTCGGGAGCGGGGAGGCCGAAACGGTGCCCGTAACGGCGGGGTTGGGGCAGGTGACCGTCCTCATCACCGGAGACGGGGAATCGCTCGGAGTCGCCCCGAGCGGAGAGGTCGGAGACATGTGCGTGGCCTCCGGGCCGATCGGCGGACTTCTCCCGAAGTGACGGGGTGGCGCGGTATCGTCCGGAGCGGTGAGGGGAATTTAACCCGAGCAGCATTCCGGCACACCGCAGGCCGAACGACGCAGCGCGCGGGTCAAGGGCGATAATGGTCGGAGTGTGTCGGCGCCCCGAGGCGTCGCCGGGTGAGGAGAAAGGGGCAAGCCGATCGTAACTGCAGTGATGCTTACGCTCACGGCGTTGATCGTCGTCCCGGGCTTCGTGATCTGCCTTCTCGGCGGGATGCGCGTCGGTTACGCGCTGGTTGCCGCGATCCCGGTCTCCTACGGCGCCGTCTCGATCGCGTGCTTCGTGCTCGGGATGATGGAGATCCGCTGGACCCTGCTCAGCTACGCCATCTCCGCGCTGATCGCCGCCGTGGTGGTGTGGCTCGTCGGTTCTGTTGTGCGCGGGCCGCTGCGGCTCGGGCGAGGCCGCCGGTTCGGGCTGTTCCGCGGTGCCGGACGTCGGCGCAGGCGGCACGCCCGCGAAGAGGGCGTGCTGGCCGAGGACGAACTGTCCCCGCGCCGCAAGGATCCTCGCGCCGTGGTGCCCGATCATCCGGACTACGTGACCGGGTGGCGTTCGTGGATCTGGAAGCTCGCACCGTTCCTCGCGGTCGTCGTGGCTGCGTGGCTCATCGCTACGCTCGTGCTCAACCAGCTCGTCCACACCACGGGCGGGCTATCCAACGTGTTCCAGGGCTGGGACGCCCACTGGCACGCGAACTACCTGCGCTTTATCGCTGAGACGGGGATCGCCTCTCCCGAGGACGCCGGGCTGCTGCACAACCAGGAGTCGCACACTCCGATGTACTACCCGAGCGCCTGGCACGCGATCGCCGCGCTCGTCTACAACCTCACCGGCGCGAACGTCGTCGAAACATACAATCTCGTCCAGATCGGCGCCGCCGCGATCGCGTTCCCGCTCGGCGTCGCCTCCTTCACGTGGGTGATGTGCGCGCGCCGTATGGGGCGCATGCTCGCCTCGACGGCGGCCACGGCTGCCGCGCTAATGACCCCACTCTTCCCGGGGCTTCCGTTCGTCGAGATGCGCGTCGCCGCAACCCCCAGCGCATTGTCCGCAGGCCTCGTCGGCGCGGTCGTGCTCATCATCATCGCCTCGACGAGACGCCCCGCGTGGTGCCTGCCCGCGGGTCTCGCCCTCATCGGCGTCGGTGGGCTGCACCCCTCTGGCTTGGTGACGGCGGCGCTCATCGTCATTTTCTGGTGGCTTTTCGAAGCGTTGTGGCGACCGACCCGCGGCCGCTTCAAGGATCTGCTCTCGCTCGCGACGGTGGCGATCCTCGGCATGCTCGTGCTCGTCCCGCAGTTCCTGTCGATCTCGGCGAATGCGGAGGACATTTCGTCGTTCTCGTTCACCACCGGCGGCTCGCGCTTGATGACCTGGGTCGACTCGATGTCGCTGCAGGTGCGCCACGTTCGTGACTTCGGCGTGCGCTGGGTAGTCCTCGCCATTGCGCTGCTCGGGTTCTTGGTGCTCATCCGCCGCGGCATCGTGTGGGCGCTCGCGCTGTGGGCGTTCTTCATCGTCGTGTGCGTCAACGCGATGCAGCCGATCGGCAACGTCGTCGGCGATGTTTTCCACCTCATCGGCAGCGTCTACTACAACGACCCGCGTCGCGTCGGCGTCGTGCTCGCTGTGGTCGTCGCCGCGTGCGCCGGGCTTGGCGTCGCCTCGTTCGCCCACTGGCTCGTATCCCAAATGGGCAAGCTCGTCGATCCGATCACCGATCCGTATGGCCGGGGCGCCGGCTCGATGCGCTACGCGGTGCTCATCGTCGTCGTCATCGGAACCACTGTGTGGTCGGCGCAGTCCGCGCCGCTCTTCGCAGAACGGGCGGCTACCGAGCAGCGCTACGGCAAACTCGTCGACACCCACGACCTGCGGGCGTTCGATTGGCTCGCCACACAGCCGAAGGCGTACGACGGGATGATTCTCACCAACGCCAACGAGGGCAGCGGTTGGATGTATGCGACCAACGGGCTGCCTTCGATTTCGCGGCATTACCTTGATCCGCCGTTCACCGAGACCGGCACGAACCAGCTGCTCGACACCATCGACCTCGCGGGCCGGCTCAAGTGGACCGATGACGCGATCGACCGTCTGGACGTCAACTACGTGTACGTGAGCCCGCCGCCGCACTGGGGTTACCAGCCGTTCAACAAGGCGATGCTCGCCGCGTTCACCGCGCCCGGTCTGCAGATGATCTACGCCGACCGGCAGATCCGGATCTACGCAGTCCGTGCCCACTTCTCCCAGCAGGAGCTCGACCGGATGGTCGCCGACTCGCCGCACCCGCCGGGCATCGCGCAGGAGTACACGCGAGAAGCCGAGCAGGCGCCGAGCGACGCGCCCGTACCGAGCAGCGCACCGGCGCCGAGTGGTGGCCCGGTGCCGAGCGGCGCCCCGGCGACCAGTGGCGCACCGGAACCGAATGGCGGCGCGTCGACCGGTGGCGCGCCGGCGCCAAGCAGTGGGGATGCCTCGCCGATGCCGCAATGGGCAGAAAATTAGACGACTTGTGGAGGCCGGTTCGGCCGGAACCGTGCCGACCCGGAGCGTTTGTCTTGCGGGCCGAATTACCCACCTGCGGGTGCGCCGCCTGATGCCACAGGCCTAAAATTCCGGACGTGTCGACTCTGAAGAAGTTCGCGTGGCTCTCGGTGGCCGCGTCGGTGGTGACCATCATCCTGAAGGCAGGTGCATGGTGGCTTACCGGGTCGGTGGGTCTGCTGTCCGACGCGGCCGAATCGCTCGTCAATCTCGTTGCCGCGATCGTCGCGCTCATCGCGATTACGATCGCCGAACGCCCCGCCGACGAAGACCACCAGTTTGGTCACTCGAAGGCCGAGTATTTCTCGGCGGGTGTCGAGGGCGCGATGATCTTCATCGCCGCAGGCTCGATCATCGTGCTTGCCGTGGAACGGCTGCTCAATCCGCAGGAGCTCGAACAACTCGGTGTCGGTCTGATCGTCTCCGTCATCGCATCGATAATCAACGGAATCGTCGGCACCATGCTTATTCGAGCCGGCCGGAAACATCGATCGGTGACGCTCACAGCCGACGGGAAGCACCTGCTCACCGACGTCATTACCTCCATCGGTGTGGTGGTCGGAGTTGGAGTCGTCTGGCTAACCGGTTGGTCGGCGCTCGACCCGATCGTCGCCATCGGCGTCGGGATCAACATCCTGTTCGTCGGCGGCGGGCTGGTACGGAAATCGGCGATGGGGCTGATGGACGCCACCCTGTCCGACGAGGACAACTCCGCCATCGAAGCGGTGCTCGACAGCTATCGCCGCTCGGGCGAGGTCGACTTCCACGAACTCCGCACCCGCGAATCCGGTGTTCGCCGGTTCGTCGAATTCCACGCCCTCGTGCCCGGCTCGTGGAGCGTCGAACGCGCACACGATCTCGTCGAGAATGTCGAGTCCGAGATCCGCGACAAGCTCCCCGATTCACACATCGCCTCGCACATCGAACCGATCGAAGACGATCGCGCCTACAACGACGTGCACCTCTAGCCGGTGCGAGTGCGGATGCCGGTCCTGTGACGGCATGAGATTCTTACGAGCTCGGCGCTGTCCCGCCCGCCTTGCGCTGGTTTTGTCGCGAAAGTTTTCTGTCGACGAGCCGCCCGGGCCCCGCAACGACGATGGGAGCGTCGCGCGCCGCGGTTCCGGAATCGCCGTCGCCGTGCCACAGCTGCGCGCGAACGTGCGAGATGGCGGTGTGTAGGAGGCGGCCGTCGAACTCGCGCCATGCCGCGGTGCCGCGCGCGACTATCGAGCGGCCGACGAAGGGGACGACCTCCCCGCCGACAATGACCTCGGCCATCTGCCAGAACGCGTCGGAGGAGCGGTCGAAAACCCCGCCGTGCCCACGTGTCCCATACATCACCTCACCTGTGTCGAAGAATCCCGAGTCCAGGCGCTGAACGCCATCCATGATGTCGGCGCTGCTCGTGCCCGGATAGCGCAGACCGTTTCGGATCTGCATGAGCTCGATGGGATCGCCGGGAACGGTGATCGAATAGCGGCGGACCGACGGCGCCCGGTTGCGCCACTGGGAGGCCGAGCGCACATCGATTCCCGCGCTGGGACTGGCCACATACATCACACGGTCGGCCCACAGCCCGAGTGTTTCCGCGGTGCCGACGACGGCGCCGCCGAAGGAATGCCCGATGGCGGTGACGGGCAGCCGCGCCGCTTCGTCGGCGTCCTGGCCGCGCCCGAGAGTGGCGATATACGCCTGGACATCGAGAGAGAAGCGGGCGAGCAGCGGCGCCATCGCGAGGGTGAAGACCGGGTCGCCGGATTCGATCCACATGTCCTGCGGGAAATTGCCGCCGAGGAACACGAGCGTCGCGATCCTGCCCTCGCCGGCGGCGACGAAATGCTCGGCGACCTCGGTGTTCACGTGACTCATCTCGAGATTTGTGCCGGTACCGGGGACGTACAGCGCGAGGCCGTCGGCCGCGTCCGGATCGCCGACGAGTTCGATCATCCGGCCCGGCCCGGTGGGGTCGAAGGCGACGAACCGGCGACGCGAGGGCACGCCGCTGACCGGGTCCGGACGCAGCCTGTCCATCGCGTGCAGACGGTCGATGATGATCGTCCCGCCGCGCCCGGCGAGCCGTTCGCGCTGAGCCGCGCGACGCACCGCGATGGCGTTCGCCGCGATTCGGGTGCCCCAGTCGAGCCCGGAGAGGTTACCGGTGGCCTCCGGCTCGCCGAGGGCAGCGATCACGCGGTCGCGCGCGGAAAGGTCCAGGTGGACGGGAAGGGCTTCGCGAGCGGGCGCGGCGGCCGAGGGCGCGACTCGAGCGGCCGTCGCCGCCTCGCCGGGCCCGGGGACGGTTGGCTCGAGCTCGCGCAGCGCGGCCGGCAGGGGCGGAAACGGCCGCGCGCCGTCATACAGGGAAGCGAGTAGCGGCGCGGCGGCCCGGGCGAGCTCGCGCGCAGGGTGCGCGCTCTGCACCGGCCGCTCGCGGGTTTCTGCCTTGGGCTCGGCAGCGTCGGCGGCGGCCTCCTCGGGCGTGCGCGCATGGCGAAGCTGATGGGCCGCGAGCTCCCCGAGCGCCGTCGCCGCGAGGTGCAGCGCCGCAGACTGCGCGCGCACGGTTCGCCCCAACCCGCGCAACTCCCGTTCGAGGTCTTCCTGCTGGATGACGCCGGACTGCGCCGCCTGCGTGGCGGCCGTGCCGAGCAGGTCGCAGGACCTGGTGAGCTCCGCCGAAAGAATGTCGAGCGGACGTAGCGGCCCTCCGGGTGCAAAGAGCGCGCCGCGCGCGGTGGCGTACTCGGCCCTCGGCGGCGGCCGGAAGCGGCCCTCGCCGTGCGGGTC
>DGYFI06202__coassemble_525_pt1 | contig 25811 bp, 24 predicted proteins | sample DGYFI06202__metabat2_low_PE_038 | metagenome-assembled genome bin DGYFI06202
CCGTGACCCGATTGACGAAGAGATACACCGAGCCCACGTCGTCGGCGGGCGTACGCCGCCAAAGGAACGTCACGCGTTTCGAATCCTTCTCGACCAGCGGCGTGCCCAGGACGGCCACCTCAGACCAGAACGTGTCCAGTTCTTTCGCCGAGGCGCCGGACATGGCCGCGTCGAGACCCCCCTCATCGATGAATCCGGCGCGAATAACGTGCGTCCGCATCACGAGGCTCCGAGGGCATCGATCCATTGTCCGAGGGTGGGAAGGGAGATCAGCTCCTGGAAATCGACCTCATTGCCCTCGGCACGCCAGTTCTCCACGAGCATCACCATCCGCAGGGAATCCAGGCCCGCGTCGGAGAGCGTGGTGTCGCGGGAAATCGTGGAAGCGTCGACCTCGAGGATCGCGGCGACGTCGTCGATGATTCGTTGTTCGGACAAGGCCATCAAGGGGTCCTTTCGTCGGGAAAATTACTCGGCGGGGAAGTGCTGATCAGCCGAGGAGGTCGGCGAGGTAGCGACGCAGCTCGCGACGGCTCGTCTTTCCTACTCCTGTAGAGGGGAAGGCGTCGGCGAACTCGAAACGGTCGGGAACCTTGTACTCGGCGACGCCTCGCTCGCGCACGAACGATTTGAGTTGCTCGGCGCTGGGCGGTGCGAGGGAAATAACGTATGCGCACGAACGCTCGCCGAGGAACTTGTCGGGGACGGCTACGAGCGCCACGTCGACGACCTCGGGGTGTGCGAGCAGATGGTTTTCGATCTCCTCGGCGGAGATCTTTTCCCCGCCTCGGTTGATCTGGTCTTTCGCGCGTCCCTCGACAACGAGGTAGCCGTTGTCGAGCCGACGCACGATGTCCCCGGAACAATAGAAGCCGCGGTCGTCGAACGATTCGGAGTCGACCCCGCCGAGGTAACCGCGGATCGTGTAGGGCCCACGGGTCCAGAGGTTGCCGCGCTCGCCGGGGGCGACCAGCTCTCCGGCGTCATTCCTGATCTCGATCTCGTCGCCGGGGGAGACAGGGTGGCCCTGAGTGCTCGCGCGCAGGTCTTCGGGATCGTCGAGGCGGGTGAAGTTGCACAACCCTTCGGCCATACCGAACACCTGCTGGACGGTCGCACCAAGCTCCGGTCCGATCCGGCGCGCCGCGACCTCGGGGAATTTCGCGCCGCCGACCTGCATCACCTTTAGAGACGTTAGGTCCTTGTCGATCATGGATCGTGTGGCGAGCCATGTCAGCGCCAGCGGCGGCACGAGCGAGACCATCGTGCAACGCTCGGCCTCGATCGCGGTGAACGCCGCGGTCGGCGTGGGATCGGAGCAGAAGACGACGGTACCACCATGCATGAGCACACCGATGATTCCCGGCGAACTCATCGTGAAGTTGTGCGCGGCCGGAAGCACGACGAGCATCCGCGTCGCCTCCGAGCAGCCGGCGATCGCCGCCTGCTCGCGGATCGAATAAAGGTAGTCCGCATGCGTGCGCGGAATCAACTTCGGCGTGCCGGTCGTGCCGCCCGAAAGCTGCAGGAACGCCAGGCCTTCCGGATCGGGCCGCGCCGGCGCATCTTCGCCCATGACGGCGGAGCCCCGCACCGCGCCAAGCGAGACGAACTCGCCCGGGTCCTCGTCCGCGACGATAACCAGCGGAACCTGCGTCTCGCCGCGCTCTGAGAGGCTGGCCAGAACCTTTCGCGCAAGCGCTCGGTGGTCGAAGCCGCCGAACTCGCCGACGGTGATGAACGCACTGGCCTTCGCGGTGGTGATGAAGTGCTCGATCTCGGACTCGCGGTGCGCCGGGAGGCAGAACACAGGGAGGGCGCCGAGGCGGAAGAGCCCGAACACCACGACCGCGTAGTCGGTGATGTTAGGAAGCTGCACCAGGACCCGGTCCCCGGGACGGATATCGTGAGCGGCGAGTCCCGAGGCGAGCTCCGCGGTCGCGGCATCCAGCTCCGCGTACGAATAGCGCGCTTCCTGCCCGCGGAAATCCCTGCCGACGACTGCTTCGGAGTCGCCGAAGCGTCGCGCCGCGTCCGGAATGAACTCCGCGAACGTGGCGTCAGTCCAGAAGCCCGCCGCGCGGTAGTGCTCCGCGAAATCGCGAGGGTAAAACTCCATCGGGAGCTCCAGATCGTGGTGAGGTACTTCGATGCTCGACGTCATTCTCGGAGTTCTCCTCGGGGCTGGTCGTGGGCAACGTCGTCGGGGGAGACAGTACAGCCTAACCTAAATTGTCTAAGCGTTGGGTGTTCGTGACGCCGCACCTCGACCGCCGATGAGTACGATGGATCCACATGGAAGAGCGTCCTGAACTGTCGAAATGCGACCAGCGTTCGTAAGCATTGGCGGTTTCGGGCGAGCCGACGGCCGAGAGGACGGCGAAGTGGGAAGAGCGACAACTCGGATGCGGATCCTGCGCATCGGTCCCGCCGCGCAAGAAGCCACGGCGGAGGCAGGCAGCGGGCCTTCGGAGGGCGCGCATTCAGTCGACCCGCGGCCCGACACACTCGTCGTCGAGGAGCCGATGGAGATCCGCGTCAACGGCACCCCCTTGGCGGTCACGATGCGCACCCCGGGTTCGGATGTGGAGCTCGCTCAGGGGTTTCTTCTCACCGAGGGGGTGGTCGCGGGTCGCGAGGAAATCTCGGTTGCGCGCTACTGCAATAGCGTTGACGAAGCAGGCCGTAACACCTATAACGTTCTCGATATCGCCCTGGCGCCCGGCGTGCCCGAACCCTCTACGGGTGTCGAGCGCAACTTCTATACGACCTCGTCGTGCGGGGTGTGCGGGAAGGCGTCGCTCGACGCGATCCGAACCCGCACACGGCATTCCCCTGTGGGAGACCCGGTCCGGATTTCCACCGACACGATCCTCGGGTTACCCGGCAAGCTGCGCGAGGCGCAGAAGATCTTCTCTTCTACAGGCGGTCTTCACGCCGCGGGTCTCTTTACCCATGACGGCGAGCTGCTGTGTCTGCGGGAAGACGTGGGTCGCCACAATGCCGTGGATAAACTCGTCGGATGGGCCCTGGAGAACGGCCGCATTCCGCTGCAGGGAACTATCCTGATGGTCTCCGGTCGTGCCTCTTTCGAGCTGGTTCAGAAGGCGGTGATGGCGGGGATTCCCGCTATGGCAGCGGTCTCGGCTCCATCGTCGCTGGCCGTCGACCTCGCCAGGGAGTCGGGGATGACGCTCGCCGGCTTCGTCCGCGGAGAAACGATGAATATATACGCACATCCCGAGCGGGCGGAGGAGTGATTCCTGTGCTGCGGTGCGCCCGTGGGCTCATCAAAAGTACGCCGTTCGAGGCAGCGCGATAAAGGAGGACATGGTGGACCAGAACACTTCATCGACCGGAGGCGGAAGCGCCGCATGGGCGCTTTTCGATACTCTCGGGCAGGCACATTCCGATGCCTCCAACGATCGAGCGGTACCGGAGGTGAAGCTTCTCGATGTGCGCGAAGGCGTGCGCATCATCCGCATCGCTTTCAGAGCCGGCGACGTCATGGCATCCCATAAGGCGCCCGGGCCGATCGTGCTGCTGGGGCAAACCGGCGACGTTGCGGTACGCATCGGCGAAGACGACGACGCCGATGCCGAGGACGTGACGCTTCGACCGGGTTCGGCGCTACATATCGACACCTCCAAGGTGCATAGCCTGTCCGCCACCGAGCCGGCGACCGTGACGCTTCTCCTTCTCATGGGTTCTTAGATGACAGCCGCAGAGGGCCGCATGACCGCCGATGTCGATGCTCGGCCGTCCGCCGCCGAACTTGTAACGGAACTTACGAATCTCGAGGACGCGAAGGTCCGAGCCGTGAACGAGAAACACGGCGATACACACGGAGTGAACCTGACGAAGCTTCGTGCTGTGGCGAAGCGCGTGAAAACGCAGCACGAACTTTCGGTCGAGCTGTGGGAGACACAAGACCCGAACGCCAGGCTGCTCGCGTTGCTCATCTGTAGCCCGAGGAAATTCGACGGCGACACGCTCGACAAGATGCTTCGCCAGACGCAGTCGCCTAAGGAACAGGACTGGCTCGTTAGCTACGTCGTAAAGAAGAACAAGAGTGCCGAGGAACTGCGTACTCGGTGGCTCGCGGATGACGACGGCGATGTGGCGAGCGCAGGGTGGGCGCTTACGAGCGACCGGGTCAAAAAGAAGCCGGAAGGGCTTGACTTGTCGGAATTGCTCGACGAGATCGAATCCTCGATGCGTGACGCGCCGGAACGCCTGCAGTGGGCGATGAACATGTGCCTGGCCTACATCGGTATCGAGAGCCCGGAACATCGCGATCGCGCTCGGAACATCGGGGAACGGTTGGAGGTCCTCAAGGACTATCCGACCCCGCCCAACTGCACCTCGCCATTCGCGCCAATCTGGATCGACGAAATGGTCAGGCGCAAGGAGGGGACGGCGTAGCCGTTCTTCGCTGTCGGTATAGCAGAGAGCTCCCTGGGTCGGCGAGGGATGTGGATCCTTCGCGCTCCCCGGGGAGCTCTCTTGGGCGGAGAGGAAATCTCTGAGCTACGAGGTCGTCACCGACGCCCTGCTGCGCGCTGGCGACTCTTCGTCGGCGGGGGTTGTAAGTCGAGCCGAGTCGCTGTCGTCGATTTCGTGGGAGGCGACTGCCGCCGGTTCGCCGGACGGCAGCCCCGACCGGGCACTGTCCCACGTATTTCGGTCCCAGATGCCGGCACGCTTGGACACGACCGTGGCTACAAGTGCCTGACCGGTGACATTCACTGCGGTGCGGCCCATGTCCAGGATGGGCTCCACGGCCAGGAGTAGGCCGACGCCGGAAAGTGGAAGGCCGAGGGTCGACAGCGTGAGAGTGAGCATCACCGTCGCGCCGGTCGTTCCGGCGGTCGCGGCCGAACCGAGAACGGAGACGATCATGATCAGAACGTAATCGGTAAATCCGAGGGGAAGGCCGTAGAACTGGGCAACGAAAATAGCTGCAATCGCGGGATAGATTGCCGCGCAGCCGTCCATCTTGGTCGTGGCGCCGAGTGGAATGGCGAAGGAGGCATATTCCCGCGGCACGCCCATTGATTGCTCGGAAACCCGCTGGGTCAGCGGCATGACGCCCATCGACGAGCGGCTGACGAACCCGAGGCTGGTTACCGGCCAGACACGGCGGAAGAACCCGAGAACGGGGATTCGATGCGCCGCGAGAACGACCGGGTAGAGAACACCGATAACGAGTGCCAGTCCGATGTAGATGGCAATGGCGAACTTGCCGAGCGAACCGAGAGCATCCCATCCGTAATCGGAAACGGCGTGACCGATAAGTGCTGCGGTGCCGATCGGGGCCAGGCGGATGACCCACCACAGCACCTTCTGCACCACGCTGAGGAATGATTCGGTGAACTTGAGGAACGGTTCCGCTGCGGGACCGACCTTGACAGCAGCGGCACCGATGACGCCGGCGATGACGAGAAGCTGGAGTACGTTGAACGCGAGCGTGGTCTCGCCGTCGCTCGTCGAAGTGCCGAGGCCGAGAATGTTCTCGGGAACGATGCCCTGAATGAAGGCGAGCCAGCTCCCGGTGCTCTCCGGTTCCGCGGCGCTCGAGGCGGCAACGCTCGTCCCTTCACCGGGGCGAACCAACAGGCCAACGCCGATCCCGATCAGAACCGATGCCGCGGCCGTGATCATGAACCAGAAAATCGTGCTGACCGCCAACTTCGCGGCGTTGGTGACCTGGCGAAGATTCGCCACAGAAGTGATCACTGCCGCAACGACAAGCGGCGGGATCATGACCTTGAGTAGCTGGACGTACGTGTCGCCGACGCCGCTGAGTAGTCCTGCCAGGGCACCTTCGGACCCCTGAGCTCGCGCAATGAATCCGAGGATGAGCCCGACGATCAGGCCTGCAATGACCTGTGCTCCGAATCCTCGTGACCAAGAAGGTAGCCGGCTGAGGCCGCGCGGCGCGCGTGCTTCACCTTGCGACTGTGTTTTCGGCATTCCTGTTGTTCTCCTTGTTCCACGTAGACGCGGCGTGAGCCGAGCTCGCGCTGATAAAAAACTCTGGGACGTTGCCGGCGTCGTGGAGCACATTGGTTCCGAGAGGCATTGCGGTCGTCCCTGCCACCCTGGGACAACAGGCGGGGGCCGCAAAACATTCCTGTGCGTTGATCTGCGCAATAGTTGCGCGCGCCGTCAGCCCTGTAGAGGACGAAAGTTGTGGCGGGTTTCTGCTGGATACAGGAAGAAAAAACGACCCCGGAATACACCGAAGTCGTTCGATTCATGAAGATTTACTTGTCGGGCTGGCGGGATTCGAACCCACGACCCCTTGACCCCCAGTCAAGTGCGCTACCAAGCTGCGCCACAGCCCGTCCATCGCGTTGGCGACGAGACAACCTTAGCCGATAGCGTCCGGCTCGCCCAATCCGGCTCGAACGAACGCCGGGGGCATATCAAAAAGGACGCTTGTTCTATAAGATGTTCTCTGGTCCTGTTACGGAGAACACCAAAATTGCAGCCTGGTTTCCTCAGTAGCCGCCTTTAGAAAGTTGATGAAGGCGCACTGAGAAACCAATGGCCTATTAGCGGACTGGGGAGCATGCCCAGTTGCTCGCCTAAGGATGAAAGAGGGTTCATGTCCAAGGTTGATTCGCATTTGATCGATGTCTATGACGAGGTTGTTCGTCGCAATCCGGGGGAACGCGAGTTCCATCAAGCCGTTCGCGAGGTTCTCGAATCTTTGGCACCGGTTGTCGCCAAGCACCCCGAATACACCGAAGCATCGATCATAGAGCGAATGTGTGAACCAGAGCGGCAGATCATCTTTCGTGTTCCGTGGGTCGATGACGCCGGCAACGTGCGCGTCAACCGCGGTTTCCGAGTCGAGTTCAATTCGGCACTCGGCCCATACAAGGGCGGGCTTCGCTTCCACCCGTCGGTGTATTTGGGGATCGTCAAGTTCCTCGGTTTCGAGCAGATCTTCAAAAACGCCTTGACCGGGCTTCCTATCGGCGGCGGAAAGGGCGGCTCGGACTTCAACCCCCGAGGACGCTCCGACGGCGAAATCATGCGTTTTTGCCAGTCGTTCATGTCCGAGCTCCACCGGCACATCGGCGAATACACCGACGTGCCCGCAGGCGATATCGGAGTCGGCCTCCGCGAAGTGGGATATCTCTTCGGCCAGTACAAGCGCCTGACAAACCGTTATGAATCCGGTGTCCTCACCGGAAAAGGTCTTGGCTGGGGCGGCTCCCTGGTGCGCACCGAGGCGACCGGCTACGGCACGGTGTTCTTCGCCGACGAGATGCTCAAGACGAAGAACCAGAGCTTCGAGGGCAAGAAGGTCGTCGTTTCCGGCTCCGGAAACGTGGCGATTTACGCGATCGACAAGGTTCACGAGCTCGGCGGTACCGTAGTCGCCTGCTCAGACTCGGCCGGCTACGTCGTCGACGAGAACGGGCTCGACCTTGATCTGGTCAAGGAGATCAAAGAGGTTCGCCGCGACCGCATAAAGGACTACCTGCAGACGCATAAGTCGGCGTCTTACGTGTCCGGCGGTTCCATCTGGGACGTGGAGTGCGACATCGCACTCCCTTGCGCCACGCAGAACGAGATCGAAGAAGACCAGGCGGTCAAGCTCGTGAAGAACGGGTGCTCCCTCGTCGCCGAGGGCGCCAACATGCCGAGCACCCCGGAGGCGATCCGGATTTTCCAGGACGCCGACATCCTCTACGGCCCGGGCAAGGCGGTTAACGCCGGTGGCGTCGCCACCTCGGCGCTCGAAATGCAGCAGAACGCCTCGCGGGATTCGTGGTCGTTCGAGTACACCGAGGAGCGTCTCCAGCAGATCATGCGGGACATACACAAGCGGTGCGTCAAGACTGCAGACCAGTACGGTTCCCCCGGCAACTACGTTGTCGGAGCCAATATCGGCGGATTCACCCAGGTAGCCGAGGCAATGCTGGCGTTCGGCGTCATCTAGGTATTGGCGCCGGGCCGTGACCGGATCCCGGCTCCGGCTACTACGAGACGCGCCGCGTCTTCTGTGGCATAGGAATGACTCATCCTGAAAGGGCCCCGACACGGGGCCCTTTCGTCATTTCCGGTGTCCAAACAACAACGCGCCCAAAGGCACATTGAATTGTTTGAAGACTCTAAGTTAGAGTTTTGTGCATGGTCACACGCAAGAGCGGAGAGCGAGGAGTGCCAGGTCCGGCGCAGATCACTCTTGCGTGCCTGCTCTTGTTGGCCGTACTTGTCAGTGCGATCGGATTCGCCCGGGCGGACGAGACCGACGAAGGCAAGGGGCCTCAGGTTTTTGCGACGACGGGATTCATCGCCGACGCGGTCCGCAATATCGCCCCGGATGCGGAGGTAACGACGCTCGTCGGGCCGGGTGGCGATCCGCACCATTACCAGCCGTCGACAAAGCAGATTCAGAAGATGCTTGGTTCGGATGTCGTCCTGTGGAACGGCCTTTATCTGGAAGCTCAGATGGTCGACCAGCTCGCGGGGCTGAGGGAGAAGCAGATGGCCGTAGCCGACGCGATTCCAAGGGGCGAACTCATCGCCACCACGAAAGAGTCGGTGACCGGTGCTGGCGGGCTCGAACGGGACAACGCCACCGCCGCCTACGATCCGCACATCTGGAACAGCCCTGCCTTGTGGCAGCAGACTATCGAACCCATTGCCGACAGGTTGTCCGAACTGCGCCCGGAGAACGCGGAAGAGTACGCGTCGAACGCGCGCGAATACATCCGACAGATCGATGACATCGCGCGGCAGGCGCGGGACGTTGTTTCCGGAATTCCCGTCGAGGACCGAGTGCTTGTCACCGGGCACGATGCGTTCGGTTACCTGGGGCGTGACCTGGATATCGACGTCCACGCCACGGATTTCATCGCCGCGGATGCGCAAGTGAGCGCCAATCAGCTCAGCGGACTCGCAGACATGATCGTCGACGAACGTATCCGAACGATATTCCTCGACAACCAATCCAACCCGCAGGCCATCTCCAGTCTTCGCGAAGCGGTGCAGGCGAGAGGCGGAACGGTGTCGATCTCACCCGACGCGCTATATGCGGATTCGCTCGGCACCGAGGCCGAAATGAGTACCTACACAGGCGCGTACCGGCACAACGTCGAATCGATCGCCGGCGCGATGCGCCAAACACATGACGAGAAGATAGCGGGGGAGTAGATGTCTGCAGAGCATTCGATGGCATGCCAGGTGGAGAACCTGTCGGTGGCCTACAAGGACACTGCCGTTCTCCAGCGCGCGACCTTCGACGTCCCGGCAGGGGTCGTCATGGGCATCGTAGGACCCAATGGCGCCGGAAAGTCGACGCTGCTCAAGGCGGTGCTCGGACTTCAGCCACCGCTGACCGGTCGGGCCGTATTCTTCGGGCAGAAACTCGCCAATGTGCGTTCTCGTGTGGGATACATGCCCCAATCCTCCGGCGTCGACTGGGATTTTCCTGCAAGCGTGTTCGACGTGGTGCAGATGGGGACATTCGCTCAGCTCGGCTGGTTTCGACGCCCTGGTGCTCAACAGAAGAAGAGCACCTTTGAGGCTTTGGAGATGGTGGGCATGTCCGACTTCGCGGGGCGGCAATTCGGCCAGCTCTCCGGCGGCCAGCGCCAGCGCGTGTTCCTCGCCCGGGCGCTGGTGTCCTCCCCGGATCTCTACATTCTCGACGAGCCATTTCAGGGCATCGACGCCAAGAGTCAGGCCGCCATCGCCCGCGTTTTCGCCGACCTGCGCTCGGACGGCAAGACGATTGTGTTCGTTCACCACGACCTTGGCTCCGTGCGCGAATACTGCGATCAGGTCACCCTGCTCAACCGCACGGTCGTCGCGAGCGGACCGGTGGATACGACCTACACCACCGACGCCATCGGAGAGACCTTCGAGATGAGCCTCGACGAACGCGCGCTTTCCGGGGCTGCCTGATGGACGCTTCCATCCTCGCGTTGGCTCCCACCGAGTTCCTCGCCGACCACACCTACCGCACCGTTCTCCTCGGGACGGTCTTAATCGGTATGACGGCGGGCGCGCTGGGCTGTTTCGCCTACCTACGCAAGCAGGCGCTCATCTCCGACGTTGTGTCCCATTCGGCCCTGCCGGGCGTGCTCGCGGCCTTCCTCATCGCCTCGCTGGTATTTGGCTCGGACGGGCGGTCGATGCTGTGGCTCCTCATCGGTGCGATCATCACGGGCGTGGCGGCGTCGCTGCTGTCCAACAGGATTGCCGACAAGGCTCCGATTGGCCACGACTCCGCGATGGCGGTCGTTCTTGTCACGTTCTTCGGTTTCGGCATGCTTCTGATGAGGGTGATCTCCGACGGCGACTATGCCGGTAAGGGCGGGGTACAGGACTACCTGTTCGGCAACGCGTCCGTGCTCACTTCGGGAGACGTGTGGATGAGCGCGGCCACGGGCGCTGTGGCGCTCGCCGTCATGGCCGGGTTGTGGAAGCAATTCGCCCTGCGCACCTTCGACCCGGTCGCCGCCGAGGTCGCGGGGATCCCGCCGCGGTTCATCGATGCCGCGATGTTCGGCGCGGTCGCCATAGCAACGGTCAACGGAGTCAAGGCGGTCGGTCTCGTGCTGATGGTGGCTTTTGTCGTCACCCCGCCGGCGATCGCGCGACAGTGGACCCACCGGCTCGGCCCGATGGTCGCGCTCGCCGGCGCGGTCGGAGCGGGCGCGAGCGCGCTGGGGGCGTACCTGTCGATCGCGCTGGGCGGCCTTCCCACAGGACCCGTGGTCGTGATCGTGCTCTTCGTCGCTTTCGTGTTCTCGGTGGCGTTCGCTCCGGGGCGCAGCATTTTCGCCCTCGCAGCACGCAGGTCCCGGCTGCGCCGGCAGCTTCGCGCCGACGTGCTCGCGGGGGCGGAGGGAGGCGCGCGATGAGCTTCGCCGTCGGAGTGCTCCTGCTCGCCGTCGTCACCGCGATGGCGTGCGCGCTGCCTGGAGTCTTTGTGGTCGTGCGAGGGCAGGCGATGCTCGTCGACGCGATCTCGCACGCAATCCTGCCGGGCATTGTCGTCGGTTTCGCGCTCACCGGGGAGATGCAGTCCCCGGCGCTCGTGGTCGGCGCCGCTCTGGCCGGGCTTCTCGTGGTGCTCGGCACCGAGGCGATCGCGCGTACCGGGCTCATCACCGGGGACGCGCCCCAGGGCCTCGTCTTTCCGGCGCTGTTCTCTGCCGGAGTGCTCATGGTCTCGGCGTCGTTTGGCGATATTCATCTCGATACCCACGCGGTGCTCGTCGGCGATCTCAACCTCGTCGCCTTCGAACAGATCGAGGTCGCGGGCCGGGAGATCGGGCCCAAGTACCTGTATGTGATGCTCGCCCTGCTCGCGCTCAACTCCGTCGTCATAGGCGTGCTGTATAGGCGACTGGTCGCCGCGACCTTCGACCCGGAGTTCGCACGGGTGGCGGGCCTCGCGCCGCAGCGCGTCGGGTTGGCACTGATGTTCTGCGTCGCCATGACGGTGACCGGCGCATTCAACGCTGCAGGAGCAATCCTCGTGGTCGCGCTGGTCGTGGTGCCGGCCGCGACCGCGCGGCTCGTCGCCGACCGGCTCCCGGCGATGATCGCGATCGCCCTTGCCGTGGCGGGCGTGGGCGCCATCGCCGGGTTCGGCCTCGCCTACGCCGTCGACGCACCAACGAGCGCCGGAATGGCCGTGTTCTACGGGCTGCTCTTCGCGGCGACCCTCGCGGCGCGCGGAGGTCGGCGCGGGAGACGCACCACAGGTGCTCGGCGCGGCGAACGACGCCCGGCAGCACGTAACCTGGTGGGCGGCAGCTAGTAGGTAGCGAGCCGCCGAACGGAAGAGGGTGAGCGAGCGGTGGCGAAAGAGCCAGTGGGCACGGCCGAAAACGGGGAGACGCGATCGTCACGCGATCGGGTCGTCGCGGACGTCGAGGCGTTGTGCGCCGGGCGCGAACTGGATGGTGTGCGCGAGCTCTCCGATCCCGCCGCGGTGCTCATCGCCAGCGGACAGGTATCGCCGCCTGTAGGCCGTATCGCCGTGCAACGCATCCGTAACGGACTCGGCTTCCCCGGCAACGGCGGCTACCACCAACTACGCACGCTCGCGGTGCAGACCCAGGCTGCGATCGACGCCGCGGAGCGGCCCCAGCCGGCGATGGTGCGGTGGACCTCCCGCGCCGTTGCCTCCGAATACCGGCGTCGGCTCCAGGCGCAGCGCAATACCTTCATCGCCGGCGGTGGATACTTCGCCAGCCGCGGCCGCGATATCCGCAACGCCCGCCGCCAGGGAATCTACCTGGATCCGGACCAGCGAGGGGAACTCTTCGACGCGCTTACACTGACGCCCACCGTCCGCGCGACCCCGCCGCTGCCGAACACGATCCAGGGCGCCCGCAATTGGCTGCGCGATGTGGGACTCGATCAGATCGACAGCATCATCGCAGGGCCGCGCCGCACCGATGGCTCGGCGCCCCAGTCCGGCGCGGGCGCGCGCCGTCCGGGTACGGGATCCGGGTATGACGTCGGAGGTGCGAATCCGCCCGGCCAGTACGGTTCCGCTCCCGGCGCGGGCCAGACCCGACGCCAGGCTCGGCAGGGCGGGCATGGGGGTGAGGCCGTCGGGGACAAGGTGCGCACCGTGGCGCTCCCGGAGATGTTCACCGCCATTCTTCTCGAGGCCGGCATGCTCTACGACCGCCTCCTGCTCGCGTACCACCACGGAGGCCTATCCACCGACGAACTGCGCCTGCAGTTCAATTCCGAACAGGAACTTTCGGAGATTGCGGGCGACGTGATCCAGCTGCGTCGCGCGGCCAATGCGCTGCCACCCGCGGCCCGCAAGGATGGCAACGGTTTCTCCGCCGAGACCGGGCTCGGCCCGTCGTTCGACGAGGTGTGGGCGGAGATCGTCGACAGGGTCGCGGCGTTCCGAGAACTCGTCGAGCTCGCCGAGAAGCTGGCGTCGGAAGAGCTCGAGCAGCGCCGCGCCGCGTTCCCCCAGTCGACCCAGATCCCCGGGTTCCCGGCCAACCCACCGCGGGGAGGGGAGTCGGTGGCACCCGGCGGGCTCGGACCGGGAATGGCCACGCGCCACCGCATCGACTCGGCGGCGGACTCGTTGTTGGGTTCGGCCGGGCAGCGTCAGGTCTCCATCGACACGATGCGTCGGCTGCGCGAGGCGATGCGCCGTCCCGGCGGCCCAGGCGGGATCGATCCCAACCCCGAGAGCGGCGAACACGGTTCCGGCACCGCCCGGTAACGCGGCCAAGCGGCCGCGGGTGCATAGACTGGCCGGGAAGTACATGCGAACAACAGCGGGAGTTACTTAACGTGGGATTGACTAGCGGCTTTTGGAAGCTTCTCGGAGCCTCGCAGGAGCGGGACACGAAGAAGGCCAAGGGGGCCATCGACGCATCCGCGGAATTCGACTCTTGGGCAGCCGGGCTGGACACGAGCGAGTTCGCCGATGCCGCGCACGCGCTCGACCTGCACGGCGATCCGGCCCCGGACGCCGCCAAGTTCCTCGCCCTGGCCCGCGAGGCCGCGGAGCGCTCGGTCGGCCTACGCCCCTTCGACGTTCAGCTGCAGGGCGCGTTGCGCATGTTCGCGGGCGACGTCGTCGAAATGGCAACCGGTGAAGGCAAGACGCTTTCAGGCGCCATCGCGGCCGCCGGTTACGCCCTACAGGGCCACCACGTGCACCTGATGTCGGTCAACGACTACCTCGCACGCCGCGACGCCGAGTGGATGGGCCCGCTGCTCGAGGTGCTCGGACTGTCCGTCGGCCATGTCACCGAGACCTCGACGCGCGAGGAACGAAAGTCCGCGTACGCGTGTGACATCACCTATGGTTCGGTGTCCGAGATCGGGTTCGACATCCTGCGCGAGCAGATGGTCACCCACCCCGACGATCTACTCCGCCCGGTCACCGACATCGTCATCGTCGACGAGGCCGATTCGGTGCTCGTCGACGAGGCACTCGTACCGCTCGTGCTCGCAGGGTCGACCTCCGCCGAGGCGCCCACCACGGAGGTATTCGCGGCCGTGCGGCGTCTGCGCGCCGGCCGCCACTACGAGACCGACTCCGAACGCCGCAACATCTTCCTCACCGAGGACGGCGCCAAGGCGATCGAGAACGAGCTCCACATCGACGACATCTACTCGACCGAACACGTCGGCTCGACGCTGGTACAGGTCAACGTCGCGCTCCACGCGAACTTCCTGCTGCGTAAGGATGTCGACTACATCGTGCGCGACGGGCGCGTTCAGCTCGTCAACGCCTCCCGCGGTCGCGTCGCCGAGCTGCAGCGCTGGCCGGATGGCCTCCAGGCTGCGGTCGAGGTGAAGGAGGGCGTCGCAATCTCCGAGGCGGGCAAGATCCTCGACTCGATGACTGTACAAGCCCTCATCGGACGCTATTCCAGGGTGTCGGGGATGACGGGCACGGCGCTCGCCGCGGGCAACCAGCTCAAGGAGTTCTACTCGCTCGGCGTCTCGGTGATCGAGCAGAACCGCCCCAACATTCGCATCGACGAGCCGGACGAGGTCTTCATCGATGTCGAGCACAAGAACTCCGCCGTCGTACAGAAGGTTCGCGAGATCCACGAGACCGGCCAGCCGATCCTCATCGGCACGCAGGACGTCGCCGAGTCCGAACAGCTCGCCGCTTCCCTGGCCGAGCACGGTCTCGAGGCCACGGTGCTCAACGCCAAGAATGACGCCGAAGAAGCCGAGATCATCGCCGAGGCCGGCAACGTCGGGCACGTGACCGTGTCGACGCAGATGGCCGGTCGCGGCACGGACATCAAGCTCGGTGGCTCCGATGAATCCCGCCATGACGAGGTCGCCGAACTCGGCGGTCTGTTCGTCATCGGTACCGGGCGCCACAAGACCGAGCGGCTCGACAACCAGCTGCGCGGGCGCGCCGGCCGCCAGGGTGACCCGGGCAAGAGCTTGTTCTTCGCGTCGATGGATGACGACGTCATCACCTCGGCGATCGAACCGCACAAGATCCCCACGGCACATGACAAGCTCACCGGCGAAATGCGGGGCGATAAGGCACGCCATCTCGTCGACCACGCGCAGCGCGTCACCGACGGCCAGATGCTCGAGATCCACGCGAACACGTGGCGTTACTCCCGCCTCCTCGCCGAGCAGCGCAACATCATCGCCGACCGTCGTCAGGAACTGTTGCTCACGGAGCGCCCGTACGAGGAGATGGCCGAGCACGAGAGCGAGCGCGTGGCAGAAGTCGAGGCGAAGGTCGGCCATGAGGCCACTGTGCAGGGCTGCCGTGAGGTCATGCTGTGGCACCTCGACCAGGAGTGGGCGCAGCACCTCGAGGAGATGAACGACGTACGCGAGTCCATCCATCTCCGCGCGCTCGGCCGCCAGAACCCCCTCGACGAGTTTCACCGCATTGCGATCGCCGGTTTCAAGCACATCGCCAACCGCGCGGTAGATGAGGCCAGGGTGACCCTCGTCGGCGTCGAGTTCACTTCGGAGGGAGCCGATCTCGAGTCCGAGGGCAAGGCCCGCCCGACGTCCACGTGGACGTACATGGTTCATGACAATCCGATGGCCGCCGGCGGCAACGTTTTCTCCGGCATCATGGGAACGTTCCGCTAAGCAGGCCGATCAGACCGATGACGTCGACGCCACCACAGCCGCCGCGGGATTCCTCCTCGCCCCGGGGTCGTGACCGATTCGCGCAAGGCGAACGTCTGGATCTCAAGGACTGGCGCTCGGGTTCGGGGCGCGTCCTCGGCGTCGATATCCCGGAACCCCGGGGTGGCCACTTGTCGGCGGCGGTGCCGCCCGGGGTGCCCGGCGCTGCGGAGGAACGCCAACACGGCGCCGGACAGGTTAGCGACCGCGTCTGGACGCCGCCCAACATCATCTCGATGGGCCGGATTGCCTTGATCCCGGTGTTCGCGGTGAGTGTCGCCGTGTGGGACAGGCCCGGACTTGCGCTGATCCTGCTCGCGGTGCTTGGCGCGTCCGACTGGCTCGACGGCAAGATTGCGCGATTGTTCGACATGCGCTCGAAGCTCGGCGCGAAACTCGATCCGATCGCGGACCGGATTCTCATCACCGTCGTCCCGCTCGTGTTCGCCTTCGCGGGGCATGTTCCGTGGTGGGTGGTGTTCGTACTGCTTGCCAGGGATGCGACGCTCGTGGTCTCGCTCTTGGTGTACCGGCGCAGAGGGATAGTGCCCGAGGTGATATACCTCGGCAAAGCCGCCTCGTTCTCGCTGATGTGGTCGTTTCCCCTCCTGCTTGCCGCAGCGGCGAACGTGTGGTTCGAGGAACCGTTCCGGTTATTGGGGGAGGCTGCGCTCTACTGGGGAGTGGGGCTGTATGTGTGGTCGGGCCTGGTGTATCTGGCTCGAGCCGTGCAGATTGCGAGACTCACCCCTCCCGTACCCCTTAAAATAGTTGGTGAACAGCTGAAATAATCTCCCGCGGTTGTCGATTCGCGAATGCTGTGCGACGGCCGATGTGGGGGTGTGTAGGCTTTTGGGCATGCCTAAACCCGCGCTGCGCGGGGCGGGCGGTAGAGATTGACGCGAAAGGTGCACAATGAGCGACCAGAACGTTCCTGACCAGCTCCGCTACACCGAGGAGCACGAGTGGATTGAGCAGATCTCGTCCACTCGCGTACGCGTGGGGATCACGGAGTACGCCCAGGAAAAGCTCGGCGATATCGTTTATGTCCAGCTTCCCGAGGTAGGGTCCGAGACCCAGACGGGCGAGCCGTTCGGCGAGGTCGAGTCCCCGAAGAGTGTGTCGGATCTATTCGCCCCGCTCACCGGGAGCGTCGTCGAGGTCAATAGCGAGCTCGAATCGAGCCCGGAGCTGATCAACAACGATGCGTTCGGCGAAGGCTGGATTATCGTCCTCGAGATCGCAGACGAGGACGATCTGCAGGCTCAGCTCGAAGAAACTCTCGATGCCGAGGGCTACAAGAAGATCACCGCCGAATAGGCAGCGAGCTACGAGGTTGCCGGGCCGCGAGATGCTTCCGCAATAGGTTCGAACCCGGACCGCGACGAATCAAATACATCCGAAAATAGATTTTGATGCCCCGTTGAAGGCGGGGAGCAAACTACGGATGCTTTTTACGGATAGAATGACAAGGGATAGTCGAAAACCGTAGAGGCCACACGGCCCTACCTTTCGAGTTAGGGAGAAGACGGTAGTGAGTGAAAACAAGAACTTCCCCGAGGCGACGGCCGAAACCACCTCGGTGTTTCGCGCGGAGCTGCTCAACGAGTCGGACAGCCAGGGCCAGGAAGCTTCGCTGACCGGTGTCGAGGGTTTGCCCGAGGGACAGGCCCTGCTGGTAGTCAAGCGTGGTCCCAATGCCGGCTCCCGCTTTCTCCTTGACCAGGAGACCACTTCGGCGGGTCGTCATCCGGATAGCGACATCTTCCTCGACGACGTCACCGTGTCTCGTCGGCACGCGGAGTTCCGCCAGGAAGGCCAGTCGTTCACCGTGGTGGATGTCGGCTCGTTGAACGGTACCTATGTCAATCGGGAACCGGTGGACAGCGCAACGCTGTCGAACGGGGACGAGGTCCAGATCGGTAAGTTCCGTCTGGTGTTCCTCACCGGCGTCGGCGGTCAGTGACCCCTCAGGCACAGCGAAAGCAGGTCGATGGCCGGCCCACGACATCGTCGATTGGTCAGGTCATCGACCTTTTGCGTCCCGAGTTTCCAGACGTAACCATCTCCAAAGTTCGCTTCCTGGAGAACGAGGGTCTGGTCACGCCGGAACGAACTGCGAGCGGCTATCGCCGTTTCGCTGAAACCGACATCGATCGGCTCCGCTTCATTCTTGCGGCTCAGCGCGATAGGTATCTACCTCTCAAGGTGATTCGTGCCGAACTCGAGGAACTTGATGCGGGCGTCGCTGACGGCACCGCGGCGGCGCTGCCGCTCGGACGTAGGCCGGAAGGACTCCCCGGAGCCGAGCCGAAGGACTTCCGCCCGTCGCAGGCCACTCGCCTGTCTACGGAGATGGTGGCAGCGCAGGCAGAGGTCTCGGTCGAACTCGTCAAAGAGCTGCACTCCACAGGGCTGATCGAACCCGGTCGTGGAGGCTACTTTGAGGCTGAATCGGTAATTATCGCCAAGACCGCAAAAGAGCTTGTCGAGCACGGGGTAGAACTGCGGCACCTACGCGCTTTTCGCACGGCGGCTACGAGGCAGGCGGATGTCATCGCGTCACTTGCGGGGCCTGTGGCGGGCAGAAACGATCCAGACGCACGAGACCGCGCAGCCGAGCTTGCGCGGGAGATTGCAGCGTTGTCGGTGACGCTCCAATCGACACTGGTGACGGTGAAAGTGCGCCGCGAGCTCGATCGCTGAGCCTGCCGCACACAAAGAAATCGAAACGACCGAGAACTAGGGGGCACCGGTGGCCGAAGAACAGATCGAACTCCGAGTCGTTGGCGTCCGGTTCGAAGAACCCGACTACGCACCGGTGCTTATCCTTCGCGAAGTTTCGGGGAACCGCGTACTACCCATCTGGATCGGCGCATCCGAGGCCGCTGCGATCTCGATGCACCAGCAGGGTGTTGTGCCCGAGCGGCCACTGTCGCATGACCTGCATCTCGAGCTCATCACCGCGTTAGGCCAGACCCTGGAGCGTGTTGAGATCACCAGCGTCGACCGCGGCACTTTCTACTCCGACCTGATAATCGGTAAGGGCGTGAGGGTGTCGGCACGGCCTTCGGACGCGATCGCAATCGCGCTGCGTGCCGACGCACAGATTTTCGCAGCGTCGGCGGTCGTAGACGAGGTGGCGATCAACCTCGACGACGAGGGTGAGGTCGACGTCGAAGCCTTCCGCGAGTTCCTCGATCATGTCTCGCCGGAGGACTTCAAGGATGAATAACCCCGCAGCTCGCATATTCTGAATCGGGTAGCCCCGAATTCCCTTCGACCTGCGTAGATGTTAAATCACTATCGCCACATCATTACCAATGCGCTGCTAGGACATCAGTCTCAACCTCAACTTTAGGTTTAGAGAATCCGCGTGTCCTATTGATTGTCCAGACAAACGGTCATAGCGTATTGAATGCAAACAACGCCTGTGAAATTTCACAGATGTATTTCTGAAATTGCACCGAATCCCGTATGGGAGATCGGGTAGACGATAGTCAGGCAGAAAGGGAGCGACGTGGTCGACAAAACTCGGGGTACGGCTGCCCATGGGGATGAATCCCAGACCGAACTGAGCCTCGAGACCGTTGCTCCAGCGCCGGCCGCAGCCGGCCCCGTGCAAGGCAGCCTCAATGACGTCGAGCCGGGGCTCTTCCCGGACGACGTTATCCCGGACGAGACCATGGGCTACCGCGTTCCCACCGCGCTCCAGGTCGCGGGGATTACTTACCGCCAGCTCGACTACTGGGCGCGCACCGATCTGGTGAAGCCCTCCATCCGAAACGCACATGGTTCGGGTTCGCAGCGCCTGTATTCCTTCAAGGATCTCCTGGTTCTGAAGATCGTGAAGGGCCTGTTGGATACGGGCATCTCTCTTCAGAACATCCGCCGCGCTGTGGATCAGATTCGTTCTCGCGGCGTCGAGGACCTTTCGAACATCATGCTCGTTTCCGATGGCAAGACGATCTTCGAATGCACGGACCAGTCTGAGGTCATCGACATTCTCAACGGTGGGCAAGGAGTGTTCGGGATCGGCATCGCCGGGGCAATGCGAGACCTCACCGGGACCATCGCCGAACTTCCCGCAGTTCGTATCGAGGACCTCGAAGAGGAAGCACCGGCTGTCGAGGACGAGCTCGCCTCGCGCCGCCGCGCCCGTCAGCGCCGTACGGGTTAGTCCCAAACAGGACGAGTCCTATAACGCCTGTCCCTATGGCCACCGTGCTAGGGGGTGGGCGTTGTCGTTTCTGCGAGCTTGTTTGTGATTCGGGTTATCAACGCCGAAGCGAGCGGATGCTGATTCACCGAATCATGCAGGTGAGCGACGATTGTCCGTCGGGGCGTTGGAGCCTGAACCTCAACGATTCGAACGCCCTGTGCTGCGGACTTCGCGGCGAGACGTGGCATGATGCAAACCCCCAGGCCGGCGGCGACAAACGCGATAGCGCTGTGGTGGTCGGCCGCTTGAATTACCGACGTAGGCGCGAACCCTGCTGCGTGCCACGCCATCGCGGCAATGACGGAGCATGGGCTTTCTGCGACGTCATCCCGTATCCATTTCTCGTCCTTCAACTCGCCGAGCCTGATCGCTGGCCTATCCGCGAGTCGGTGCGCCGGAGGAAGGACTGCTACATACGGGTCAGTCGTGATTTCGACGCGGGTGTACCCATGCGGGACTGGTGTCTCTTGGCCGGGTACTTCCACGCGCAGATCGACGTCAGGGCGGGTAGCAGGAGGCGCGATGTCGCTGAGGACAACATTGACAGGGGGGTCGGTGTATTCGCTGGACAGTTCTGCGAGTACCTGCGGCAGGAGAGCCTCACCGGCGGAGGCAAAGGTGCCGAGCACGAGCGGCGAACGTCGCCCTTCATTCAGTGAGTCGACGAGAGTTTCCAGTGCTGCATGCTCGCGGACCAATGTGCGACTGGCGTCGAAGAGTTCTTTTCCCGCACCTGTGAGCGAGAGACCGCGCCCGGAGCGGACGAACAGTGTCAATCCCGTTTCCCGTGCGAAGGCATTGAGTTGCTGACTTATGGCGCTTTTTGTGTAGCCCAGGGATTCGGATGCCGCACTGATAGAGCCAGCGGCGACTACTGCTCGAAAAACCCTCAGACGGTGGAGATCGATCATCCTGCTAGTTTAAGCAAACGCGAACGATTGTGAAGAAATAATCGCTTGTCCTTAACGCCGGACTTCCGAATAGTCGAAAGGGTCCCACCCTGAAGGACGTTATGGAGGTTCCGGTGTTCTCTTTAGTTATCGCCCTGTCGTTATTGTTCGTCGGCGTCGCGGTCGTCGTTGCTGAGTACATAGTGATCGGTTGGATGAGGTTGAAATACGAGTCCCGCATAGGTGATGCAACCGGGCTGGACGAGGGGGTGAGCAAGAAGCTCCGTAGCGGTTGGCGCATTACCGACGGAGTGAATCCTTTTATCGCCGTCGACCGCTCCGAGTGAATAGCCGGTGGTGTTTGATCGTCGCACGTCCACCAACGTAAGCTCGGGTGCACGCATAGCCGTTCGGGAGAGATCTGATCACGCTCGCGATCAGACGCCGAAGGAGCAACTCCTCTCCGGGAAACTCTCAGGCACCACGGACCGAATCGGCATCGCATGCGTCTCTGGAGAGTGGCGGCCCCGGTCGCCCGCCAACGGGGAAAGCCGCGCTTAGTCGGTGAATCTCTCAGGCGCCGGCGCGTTCAGCACCGGTAGGGACAGAGGGAGAGGGGCACGACCAAGCAGTAGTAGCCCGCCGCGCCGAGCGGCTCGGCCCGATGGGCGCACCCCGCGCTCACCCCGACACTCCCTGAGGAGCTTCCTTTGACGTCGACGCCAAACAGCCACTCCAGCGATTTTATTCGCCGCCACATCGGACCTGACGCGAGCGAGATGGATCGCATTCTCAAGACCATCGGTGTCGAGTCGCTTACCGAACTCGCGGATTCAGCGTTTCCCTCGGTGATTGTCGACGAGGTTGATGGCGAAGGACTTGCGGCTGGTATCGATGCGCTTCCGGAGCCGGTGTCCGAATCGGAGGCACTCGCCGAACTGCGTGCCCTCGCCGACAAGAACACCGTCGCCGTGTCGATGATCGGACAGGGGTACTACGACACGATCACCCCTTCGGTGATCCTGCGTAACGTGCTCGAAAACCCCGCCTGGTACACGGGCTACACCCCGTACCAACCCGAGATCTCGCAGGGACGACTCGAAGCACTGATCAACTTCCAGACGATGGTCGCCGAACTCACCGGCCTCGAAATGGCCGGATCCTCGATGCTCGACGAGGGCACGGCAGCGGCCGAGGCGATGACGATGATCGGCCGGATCAACCGGAAGAACAAGTCCAACCGCGTCGCCATCGACTCCGATCTCTTCGGCCAGACCGCAGCGATCATCCGTACTCGTGCAGAGGCACTCGACTTCGAGGTTGTCGAGGCAAACCTCATCGATGAGGGCCTGCCGGAGGGCGACTTCTTCGGGGCGATCATCCAGACGCCGGGCGCCTCCGGCCGTGTCGCTCCGCCGGAATCGGTGAAGAACCTTATCGACTCCTGCCACGATCGCGAAGTTCTCGTCGCCGCCGGCGTGGACCTCCTGGCTGCGTCCGTACTCACCCCGGCCGGAGATCTGGGCGCAGATGTGTGCTTCGGTTCCGCACAGCGCTTCGGTGTGCCGATGGGCTTCGGCGGCCCGCACGCCGGCTTCATGTCGTGCCGTGAAAAGGACGCCCGCCAATTGCCCGGCCGTCTCGTGGGTGTGTCGAACGACGCCGACGGGCACGTCGGATACCGCCTCGCGCTGCAGACGCGCGAGCAGCACATTCGCCGCGATAAGGCGACGTCGAATATCTGCACCGCGCAGGTGCTCCTCGCGGTGATGGCCGCGATGTACGCCTCGTACCACGGCCCCGAGGGGCTGCGCGGGATCGCCCGCGAGGTGCACGCGCGCGCGGCGTCACTGGCCACTGCGCTCAAGGATGGGGGAGTCGAGGTCGTCCACGACGATTTCTTCGACACCGTTCTCGCACGCGTCCCGGGCCGCGCCGAAGCCATCGTGACCGCGGCGCGCGAGCGAGGAGTCAACCTCTGGCAGCGCGGACAGGACGAGGTGGTGCTTTCGACCGACGAGACGACCACGGACGCGCATCTCGCTACCGTTGTAGAGGCCTTCGGCGTGTCGGCAACGCCGACCGTCGAGGCCGACTCCGAGTACGGAGACCGCACCACCGGTTATATGGACCACCCGGCATTCACCGACTACCACACCGAAACCGCGATGATGCGCTACCTGCGTGCGCTCTCGGACAAGGACATGGCGCTCGACCGCACGATGATCCCGCTGGGCTCGTGCACGATGAAGCTCAACGCTGCCACGGAGATGGAGGCGATCACCTGGCCCGAGTTCGGCCGCCTGCATCCGTTCGCACCGAAGGAGCAGACGACCGGGATCCGCGAGCTCATCTCCGACGTCGAGCAGTGGCTGGTCGATATCACCGGTTACTCCGCCGTCAGCCTGCAACCCAACGCCGGTTCGCAGGGCGAATACGCGGGCCTGCTGGCGATCCGCGAGTACCACCGTTCACGCGGGGAGGCCGAGCGTCGCATCATGCTCATCCCGTCGTCGGCGCACGGTACCAACGCCGCGTCTGCGGCTCTTGCCGGACTCAAGGTCGTCGTGGTGGGCAGTCTCGATTCGGGCGATATCGACGTCGATGACCTGCGCGCCAAGATCGACAAGCACGCCGGGGAGATCGCCGGCATCATGATCACCTACCCGTCGACCCATGGTGTGTACGAGCACGCGATCGACGAGATCTGCGCAACCGTTCATGACGCCGGAGGCCAGGTCTATATCGACGGCGCGAACCTCAACGCACTCGTCGGGATCGCGCGCCCCGGCCGCTTCGGCGGAGACGTCTCGCATCTCAACCTGCACAAGACTTTTTGCATTCCGCACGGCGGCGGCGGGCCGGGTGTAGGTCCGGTGGCGGTCGCAGAGCACCTCGCGCCGTTCCTGCCTGGGCACCCGTACGAAGACGGGATGGAGAACCGCGCGCCGGTGTCCTCCGCACCGTTCGGCTCCGCATCGATCCTGCCGATCACGTGGGCCTACATTCGGATGATGGGCGCCAACGGGCTGCGCCAGGCGACACTTACGGCGATCGCCAACGCGAACTACCTCGCGCGTCGGATCTCCGAGTTCTTCCCCGTGCTGTACACGGGGAAGAATGGTTGGGTCGCCCACGAGTGCATTCTCGATTTCCGCCCGCTCATCAAGGAGACGGGTGTGAGCATCGACGACGTCGCCAAGCGCCTGGCCGACTACGGGTTCCACGCTCCGACGATGAGCTTCCCGGTTCCGAACACCCTCATGGTCGAGCCCACCGAGTCGGAAAACCTCGCCGAGCTCGACGCATTCATCGAGGCGCTGGCGTCGATCCGTGGGGAGATCGACAAGATATCCAGCGGCGAGTGGACGGCGGAGACCAGCCCGCTGCGCGGTGCCCCTCACACCGCCGCATGTGTTACCGAGGACGAGTGGGACCACCCGTACACCCGCAAGCAGGCCGCCTATCCTCTCGGCCACGCGTGGCGTGCGAAGGTCTGGCCGGCTACCCGTCGTATCGATGGTGCCTACGGTGACCGCAACCTTGCATGCTCGTGCCCGCCGATCGAGGCATTCGCCGAGTAATAGGCCTGCCGGGCTGCTGAACGTGAAAGGGGCAGACGACCATGACGGTCGTCTGCCCCTTTCACGTCGGCGCTGATTCAAAATGTCAGACCCGTGCGCAATGCTAAGCCCATGATTTTTCTTAGTAGCCACAGCACCGGGTCGCACCGCAGGTTCGAGCCCATTCCCGCTCCGTACGCAATGGTCGAATGGTGTCGAAGGCAGCCATTACCCATGGCTCTATACGAAGACGCCGCGACGGTCGATCTCGACTGGTGGAACCTCAAACTCTGGGAGCACAGAGTCCCGGTCACGTTATTGGGCAGGGGGCCCGATGGCGAGATCGTCGATACCGGGATCGCTGAGATCAGTCGCCTCGATATCTTTACCCACGCCCGCTTCAACGGCGACGTAGACGAGAGCCCCTTCTTCTGGGCACGAGGATCGGCTGCGATGGAGCTGGCGCGTCATGCCGAACGGTCGAACGATGCCGGGCATCTCCTCACGCTGCTCTACCTGTGCGCGGCATGGTCGAGCGGGCACCCGCACCGTCGCAATCGGAGAGTCTTCCACCGGTATAGCGAGGACAGTGGCGACGGGTATTTCGCCGAGGTCCCGTCGGCTCTCGCAGCATCGGCGAGCTTTATCGAAGACCGCGACCTTGCCTTCGCCGTGCTTCAGCACCCGGATACGTGGCTTGGGCGGCTTGAGGATGGCCAGAATGTCCCGGGATTAGGGCCTGTGGTTTCGACGCATTTCCTCGCCGCGCTATCAGTTGCGCGTAGGGCTCCACGCGTCGTGCCTGTCGAGCCTGGGGCGATAAATATGCTCATCCGTTGCGGCTGGCACGAGTTCGATGCGAGTGAGTCCTTGACGACGCGAAACTTCAGCGTGTTTCAGGAAACGATCCACGATTGGGCGAAGGAAGCGAGGACGGCGCCGGAGCTCGTCGAAATGTGGTTGGTCAAGTCCTGGCATGAGCTCGGTTCGCTAGACCGGAGGGGCGTGCGGGGCTAGCTGCACTCAGTGTCCGGCCTTGCGGGCCGCGAGAATGTCTGGATGGATACGGCCATCGGCGTTGATGGGAGTCCATGGCTCTGCGACTGTCCATTGGGATCCGCAGCCTCTACAGGCGTAGACGCTCAAGCCGGCGTTGGTTCCTCGGGTCGGGTGCCAATCGCAGAGATTTCGGCAGGGATGGGCGGCAAGGGGAGCGGCCTCCTGCCCAGCGGCTCGTTGCGAATCAGGCACCGAGAATCTCGCGATTACCCCGACGCGGAGTCGTCGGTGGGTTCTGCTGTTGCGGAGGCCGGGTTGACCGGCTGGAGGACGACGGTATACGAGAGCGTCGACTCGGGTGTGGAGAAATCGAGCCGGCCGATACGTGAGCCGGGCGGCACGATGAAACCGACGGAACCTTCGACGGTTTCGCCCGGTTCGGTGATATCGGTGCGCTCAAGCGGATTGCCGAGGAAGGACTCCGGGTCC
>DGYFI06202__coassemble_536_pt1 | contig 25410 bp, 21 predicted proteins | sample DGYFI06202__metabat2_low_PE_038 | metagenome-assembled genome bin DGYFI06202
AAAAGCTCTAAACCATATAGAAAGAGCAAACCCTAACCAAAAAACAAACCAAAACTGGCCTGTATAAAAAACGTCACCCCCCGCTAAACGAGGAAAAAACAGGAGATGACAACCAAAAAAATAATTTGGCACTATCACTACATAGACACACTGTTGAGTTCTCAAACACCACCCAGAAACACAATCAACCAACAAAAACGCTGGCCAACCCGCATCCCCGGCCGCCGCAACCTCCCGGAAGCAACTCCCCCAGCCTAGCAAGTCCGCGTCGACGAACCAAATCGTCGCTGCAAACTGTTAGAATCAGGGTTTGGACTCCCCGAGCTGGGAACGCTTACTTTAATCGCGTTCCCTGTTCTGGTCAAGTCCGAACTTCGCGGTTGAGAAGAACCTTTCCCTTTCGGGTCGGCCCCGCTCGCTTGCGGCCTCAATTAAGTTACACACCTTTCAAGTAGGAACCAAATCGGCAGGTAGCCGCTATTTTCCAATTTCGGTGGGCCTGAAATGCACAAACGGCGGCCGGTTTCCCGACCGCCGCTTGTTCGTTCAATAGATACCGGTTACTTACGCGTCGCCGACCCGATGCACGCCGGCAAAAGTCTTCTTCCCTCGACGCAACACAAGCCAGTTGCCATGGAGCCAGTCCGCATCCTTCGGAGTCCACTCCGTGTCGGCAATTTTCTCGTTGTTCACCGCCACTCCGTTTTCCCCGATCGATCGGCGTGCAGCACCCTTGCTTTCGCAGAGCCCGCTCGCGACCAGCATTTCGGTGAGGGTCCCCGGAGACGACGCCGCCACCTCCGCAACTTCGGTCTCGCGTAGTGCCGATTCGAGCGTCGTTTCATCAAGCGCACCGAGATCGCCCTTGCCGAACAGCGCCTTGGCAGCGTTTTCGACCTTTTCCACTGCGGAGCGCCCATGAACGAGCTCGGTCATTTCTTGAGCGAGTTTCCGCTGGGCCGCTCTCAGATGAGGCTTTTCTGCTGTAGCCGTTTCGAGTTCGGAGATCTCGTCGCGCCCGAGGAAGGTGAACCACTTGAGGAACTTCACCACGTCGGCGTCAGCGGTATTGAGGAAGTACTGGTACCAGGTGTAGGCGCTTGTCTTCGCTGGATCGAGCCAGAGGCTGCCTCCACCTGTGGATTTGCCGAACTTCTTGCCATCTGCGGTGGTGACCAACGGAACCGTGAGGGCGTGAACCGACTCATTGTCGACCCTACGATTGAGATCGACGCCCGAAACGATATTCCCCCACTGATCCGAGCCGCCAATTTGTAACGTGACGTTATCGGAACGGCGCAACTGCAGGTAGTCATTTGCCTGCAAGAGCATGTAACTGAACTCGGTGTACGAGATTCCGTCGCCATCCAAACGGCGCTTGACGGTATCCCTACTGATCATCGTGTTCAACGAAAAGTGCTTGCCGAGGTTCCGGAGAAACTCGATCACCGTCAGGTGACCCGTCCACTGCATGTTGTTGACCATTGTCGCCCCGGAACGCGGGTCGTCGAAATCGACGAATCGCTCGAGCTGTCCACCGATCTTTTCCGACCAGTCGGCGACGGTGTCCGCCGAATTCATGACGCGCTCCCCCACATCCCGTGGGTCACCAATCATCCCGGTCGCCCCACCGGCCAGTAGGTAAGGCTTATGCCCCGCCAGCTGGAATCGCCGCAGAGTCAACAGAGGCACCAGATGGCCGGCGTGCAAGCTGTCCGCCGTGGGATCGAACCCCGCATAGAGCGAGATCGAGCCCGAGTTCAAGTGCTCGGACAATGCATCCAGATCCGTGGATTGGGCGATGAGTCCTCGCCACTGGAGATCGTCGATTATGTCGAAATTCGTCATGTCTAAAAAGTGGTCTCTCGTGATCCGCTAGTTGCTTCCATCGCCGATTTCGGCCGACAGAGTTTTCTGCTCTTCCAGGGTCGCCTCGTGCGCTTCATCGCGCAGGAGCACGGGGATGCCATCTTCAATGCGATAGAGCAAATGAAGCCGCGCGTTGTATAGGCGGTCGCCCGAGACCGGAGACAACGGCCCACGGTCGACGGGGCACGCGAGTATCTCAAGCAGGCGAGGATCAAGCGAAGTCATAGCCTCAAGGTTACGTCGTCGGTTTTCCATCCGCCCATCGCCTCGCGCGTACTTCCAACTTTTTCCGGTTGAAGTGCGCCTTGCGCCCCGGACTTCCGTGAAAACAACGAGGCCTTCCCCTGCGTCATACGCGTGGGAAGGCCTCGTAGTGGTTGCGTTTTTGGTGGCGCGTCGCGCTAGGCCTGGATCCAGTCTTTCGCCTTCGCGAGACTATCGGCCACACGTTCACGCTGGCTTGCCACGGCGGATGCCGCCGTACCTCCGCGGGAGTTTCGCGAGTCGATCGAACCGCGAACGGTGAGAACCTCACGTACCGAGGGGGTCAACGCCGGGTCGGCCAATCGGAGCTCGTCGTCGGTTAGCTCGTCGAGCCCGACTCCTCGCTTCTCCGCAAGACGCACGCATTCCCCCGCAGCCTCGTGGGCAACACGGAACGGCACGCCCTGACGGACCATCCATTCCGCAATATCCGTGGCGAGCGTGAAACCGGCCGGTGCGAGCTCTTCCATACGCTCCGGATGGAACGACAACGTTCCGACAAGTCCCGCGATCGCTGGAAGCAGAAGATCAAGCTGCGCAACCGAATCGAACACCGGCTCCTTGTCTTCCTGCAGGTCACGGTTATATGCGAGAGGCTGCGCCTTTAGCGTTGCGAGCAGGCCGGCGAGGTTCCCGATGAGTCGTCCGGTCTTGCCACGAGCGAGCTCGGCAACGTCCGGGTTCTTCTTCTGCGGCATGATCGATGAACCGGTCGACCATTCGTCCGCGAGCGTGACGTATCCGAATTCCGGTGTGCACCACGCGATGACCTCTTCGGAAAGCCGCGACAGGTCGACCGCAATCTGAGCGAACACGTAGGCCGCCTCGGAAGCGAAATCTCGCGACGATGTTGCGTCGATCGAGTTGTCCGCAGCGGAGTCGAAACCGAGCTCGGCCGCGATCGCATCCGGATCGAGCCCGAGGGACGAACCGGCGAGTGCACCGCCCCCGTAGGGCGACACAGCGAGGCGACGATCCATGTCGCGGATACGGTCGAGATCGCGCAGCAGTGGATGCACGTGAGCCAACAGCTGGTGAGCGAGCAGCACCGGCTGGGCGGCCTGGAAGTGCGTTTTGCCAGGCATGACGGTGTCGGGGTGCGCATCCACCTGCGAAAGCAAAGCCTCTACGACGTCAACAAGCCCAGCTGACACACGGCGAGCGGCAGCACGGACCCACATGCGGAACTGGGTCGCGACCTGATCGTTGCGACTACGGCCGGCACGAAGCCGCCCGCCGACCTCGGCGCCGACTCTCTCGATGAGGCCACGTTCGAGTGCGCCGTGCACGTCCTCGTCGCTTTCGGCCGCGACGAATGCGCCGGACTCGACGTCGGCGGCAAGTTGGTCGAGGCCGGAGAGCATCGTCGCGAGGTCGTCATCGCCGAGCAGCTCGGCGCGATTGAGCACTCTGGCATGTGCCTTGGACGCGGCGATGTCGAACGGGGCGAGCACCCAGTCGAAGTGCGTGGACTTGCTCAGCGCAGCCATCGCGTCCGCAGGGCCGCCGGCGAACCGGCCGCCCCACAGCGCTCCGGTGTTGGTGCCGTGCCGCCCCTCGCCCGCGGTGGGTTCGGCGTCGCTCATAGTCCGAGGTCCCGCTTCGACGCGATCTTCGAGGACAGGCCGTGGATCTGGACAAAGCCCTTGGCGTAGGACTGGTCGAACGAGTCGCCCTCGTCGTAGGTCGCGAGGTTGAAGTCGTACAGCGATTCCTCGGAGCGCCGGCCGTTGACGGTGAGGTGGCCGCCGTGCATGACCATGCGAACGTCGCCGGTGACCCGCTGCTGGGTCTCCTCGACGAAGGCGTCAAGAGCGCGCTTGAGCGGCGAGAACCACAGACCGTCGTACACCAGCTCGGTCCAGCGCTCTTCGATGCGGCGCTTGTAGCGGCCGACCTCACGCTCGAGGGTGACGTGCTCGAGCTCCTGGTGCGCGGAGATGAGCGCCATCGCTCCCGGCGCCTCGTAGATCTCGCGGCTCTTGATGCCAACGAGACGGTCCTCCACCACATCGAGGCGGCCGACGCCCTGGGCGCCCGCGCGGCGGTTGAGTTCCTCGATGGCCTCGAGAACGGTGACCTTGCGACCGTCGATGGCGACGGGCTTGCCCTTCTCGAAGGAGATGGTCACCTCGTCGGGTGCGGAGAAGTTGACCGTCGGATCCTCGGTGTAGTCGTAGACATCCTTGGTCGGGGCGTTCCACAGGTCCTCGAGGAATCCGGTCTCGACCGCGCGGCCCCACACGTTCTGGTCGATGGAGAACGGCGACTTCTTCGTCACCGTGATCGGGATGTTGTTCTCCTCGGCGAAGTCGATCGCCTTCTCACGCGTCCACGCGTAATCGCGGACCGGGGCGATGACGTCGAGGTCCGGCGCGAGGTTCATGAAGCCGACCTCGAAACGGACCTGGTCGTTGCCCTTACCCGTGCAGCCGTGCGCGACTGCGGTGCCGCCATGAGCCTTCGCGGCCTCGGTGAGGTGCTTGACAATGAGCGGGCGCGAGATCGCAGACACGAGCGGGTAGCGATCCATATAGAGGCCGTTGGCCTGGATGGTCGGAAGGCAGTACTGCTCGGCGAACTCATCACGGGCATCGACGACGATGGATTCGACCGCGCCGCAGTCGAGAGCACGCTGGCGCACGGTGTCCATGTCCTCCCCGCCCTGGCCGAGATCGATCGCGACCGCGACGACCTCGGCCCCGGTCTCCTTGGCGATCCAGCTGATCGCCACCGAGGTGTCGAGTCCGCCCGAGTAGGCCAGAACCACGCGGTTTGCCATTGAATTAGCTCCTTTGCGAAAGATGTCGGTGTATTCGTTCGTTACTTCGATTATGACGGCACTGGGAAAACGTCGTGCCGTTCGGTCTACTGTGCCAGCTGTGCGAGTAGTTCGGCGAGGCGCTCGCCGTTGACCGGTTCGCGCGCGAGCACGAAGATCGTGTCGTCCCCGGCGACGCATCCCACGACGTCAGGAAGATTGGCTCTGTCGATGGCGCTGGCAAGGAAGTTCGCCGCGCCCGGCGGAGTGCGCAGAACAGCGGTGTTGCCGCTGAAGTCCATGCTGGTCATCAGCTCGCCGAGGAGCTTGCCCAGACGGTCCGTTCCGCCATGCACGCCCGGGATGGGCCGCCCGTCCTCAGGTAGGACGTAGCGCCCGACTCCGCCATCCGCGGCGCGCATCTTGATCGCGCCGAGTTCGTCGAGATCCCTGCTGAGGGTCGCGATCGTGACGGCGATCCCGGAACGTTCCAGCGCATCCGAGAGTTGGCTCTGACTGCGCACGTCCTGACCGTCGAGAATCTGCGCGATGACGGCGTGGCGTGCCGCCTTCGATGCCGGTTTCACCCGCGCGGTGCTGTTGTTCACTTCCGCCGCCTCAGCCGTGCCTACGAGCGCTCTACCAGCCAGGCGAGCAGCGCCTTCTGCGCATGAAGGCGGTTCTCGGCTTCGTCGAAGACGCGGGAGGCTGCGCCCTCGATCACCTCATCGGTGATTTCGTTCCCACGGTATGCCGGAAGGCAGTGGAGAACGATCGCCCCGTCCGCGGCAGCGTCGACGAAGCGCTGGTCGAGCTGGTAGTCACGAAGATCTGCGAGACGTTGCTTTCCGCTCTCCTCCTGCCCCATCGAAATCCACGTGTCGGTGATGAGCACGTCGGCACCTTTCGCTGCTGCGAGCGGATCGGTGCTCACCTTCGCCGAGCCGCCGGTGTCGGCCGCGATCTCGGCCGCCCGCTCGACAATCTCGTTCTCGGGCTTGTATCCGTCCGGCGCAGCGATGGTGATGTGCATGCCGGCGAGCGCGAAACCGAGGAGGTACGAGTTCGCCATGTTGTTGGCGCCGTCGCCCACGTATACGGCCTTGAGGCCGGCCGTTTTCCCGCCGAAGTTCTCACTCACCGTGAGCAGGTCCGCGAGGATCTGGCACGGGTGGAAGTCGTCGCTGAGCGCGTTGACGACCGGCACGCTCGCGTGAGCCGCCATCTCCTCGAGCCCGGACTGCGCGTAGGTGCGCCACACGATCGAGGAAACGTAGCGGCTGAGCACGCGCGCAGTGTCCGCGAACGTTTCGCCCTTACCCAGTTGGGAGCTCTGGGAGTCGACGACTATCGGATTACCGCCGAGCTCGGCGATACCCGCGTCGAAGGAGAAACGTGTGCGGGTCGAGGTCTTGTCGAAGATGACGGCGACGGACCGTGGACCGGCGAGTGGCTTGTGCCCGTAGCGGTCCGCCTTGAGGGTCGCCGCGAGATCGAGGATCTCGGCTTGTTCGGCCGCGGTGACGGAGTCGTCGCGGAGGAAGTGGCGTGGAGTCACTGTGTTGTCCTTCTCGGGGAGTTATTCGCCGCCGGCCACGGCGTCGAGGATCGCGGGCAGCGCCGCGGTGAACGACGCGAGCTGGTCCTCGGTGATGATCAGGGGCGGGGCAAGGCGGATGACGTTCGCTCCGGCGGTGCCGATGATGAATCCGCGTTCGCGGGCGGCGGTGACGACCTGTGCGGCGACCGGCTTTTCGAGCACGATTCCGAGGAGCAGCCCGCGGCCACGGACGCCTGCAACCAACGAATGGGAGAGCATCTCGACCTCCGCCGTCACAAGCTTGCCCAAGCGGTACGCGTGGTGGGCCAGGTCCTCGGATTCGATGACGTCGAGCACTGCGAGACCGGCCGCCGAGGCGATCGGGTTTCCTCCGAAGGTGCTTCCATGTTGGCCGGGCTGGAGCAGCTCGCCGGCGCGGCCGACCCCGAGGACGGCACCGATCGGCAGGCCGCCACCGAGTCCCTTGGCCACGGTGATGACGTCAGGGACGATGCCGGCGCCCCGGGAGGCGAACATCTTTCCCGTGCGGCCGATGCCCGTCTGAACTTCGTCGCAAACCAGCAGGATCCCGTACTCGTCGCACAGGCGCCGAACGTCGAGCAGATACCCCTCGGGCGGATCGAAGACACCGGCCTCGCCCTGGATTGGCTCGACGAAAATCGCCGCCACGTCGTGGGGATCACCGGATTCGACGACCTCGCGCAGCGCAGCGATGTCCCCGTAGGGGAAGAACTCCGCGCCGGGAGGCATGGGCTCGAACGGCTCGCGCTTATCCGGCTGCCCGGTGATCGACAGTGCGCCCATAGTCCGCCCGTGGAAGCCGCGTTCGGCAGCCAGCGTGCGGGAACGGCCGGTGAGGCGACCGATCTTGAAAGCCGCCTCATTCGCCTCGGTTCCCGAGTTGCAGAACATCGTGCGGACCGGTTTGTCGGTGTCGACCGCTTTCGCGAGGCGCTCGGCGAGCTCCACCGTGCGCGGGTGGATGTAGATGTTCGACACGTGCCCAAGGGTGGAGACCTGTTCTGTGACGGCCTCGACGAGCTTCGGATGTGCGTGCCCGAGCGCGTTGACGGCGATGCCTGAGAACAGGTCGACGAACTCGTTCCCGTCGCTGTCGGTGACGACGACGCCCTTACCCGAAACCAGCTCGACCTCGGGAGTGCCGTAGTTGTTCATCAGGGCCGCAGCCCAACGCTCCTTGAGCGAATTGTTCAGCGCGAATACGCTCATGCTCTTTTCCTCACGTCGTGATCTCCGTTGGTGACCATCGTGCCGATTCCGCCTTCGGTGAGTAGCTCGAGAAGGACGGAATGGGGTATGCGCCCGTCGATGACCTGCGCGGCCTCGACCCCGTTTTCGACCGCGTGAAGACAGGACTCCATCTTCGGGATCATGCCCGAGGCGAGGCTCGGAAGAAGCTCGCGCAGGCGCTCTGAACCGAGGTACGACACCAGCGAGGACCTGTCCGGCCATTCCGCGTAGAGCCCCTCGATATCGGTGAGCATCACGAGGCGCACCGCACCGAGCGCCGTCGCGAGCGGGGCGGCGGCGGTGTCGGCATTGATGTTGTACACCTGCCCGCCGGGGCCGGGCGCGATCGTCGATACGACGGGGATCCTGCCGGAGTCGATGATGTCCATAACGGCGCCGGGATTGACCTCAACGACGTTGCCGACGAGGCCGATGTCGACTTGCTCGCCGTCGACCGACGCGTAACGCTTCTCGGCTTTGAAGAGTCCGGCGTCCTCGCCGGAGATCCCGACCGCGTACGGCCCGTGGGCGTTGATGAGGCCGACAAGCTCGCGCCCCACCTGGCCGAACAGAACCATCCGCACGACCTCCATAACCTCGGGAGTGGTAACCCGAAAGCCGCCGCGGAATTCGCCCTCCATGCCGAGGTTGCCGAGCATCGCGTTGATCTGGGGGCCGCCGCCGTGCACGACGACAGGCTTCATCCCGCACGTGCGCAGGAAGACCATGTCCTCGGCGAAGGCTGCCTTGAGGCGCGCATCGACCATCGCGTTGCCGCCGTACTTGATGACGATGATCTTGTCGCCGAATTTCTTCAGCCACGGAAGCGCCTCGACGAGCACATTCGCCCGGACATAGGGCGAAAGCCCCTCCAACACCTCGGCGATACCATCGTCCGCGCCGGCGGCCGCGCTCCGTCCCGGTGCCGAGTCGAGTACGTTCTCCCGCGTCGGCTCGCCCGCGACGGTGTCCTTGCTCTCGGAACTCATCTGCCCTCTACTCCTGTTGTGCGCGGTCCGCGCCCGGGATAATTCGTAATGTGGCGCCGCCGAGACTGGGAAGCTCCCACGGGCCTTCGCTCTGCGCGATGTGTTCCGCGACCTCGCCCGGGTCGGCGACTCCGCAGATCGCGACATCGATGGGGCCGACCTCGGTGCCGCCGGACCCACCGACGAACTTCGCCGCAGATTCGACGATCCGGTGGACGACGTCGAAACCGTGCTCCGGTATCGACGGGCACCCGGCGGTCACCACGATGGCACGCAGCGACCTCGAATGGGCCTTCTGCCGAGTCCAGGCCAGTTCGGCCGAACGATCGGGACCGGCGACGTCAATCCGCGCCGTGGTTCCGGGCCGGAGCGAGAGAAGCCGCACATCGACCGATTCAAGTTCGGTCACGTCTTCAAGCTGTGGCATATGCCGCACCCCGCCCTACGGCGCGAGGCCGACGAGCGGAAGACCGGCCGCCTCCTCGAGCCCGAGCGCGATGTTCATCGACTGAATCGCCCCGCCGGCCGTGCCCTTGGCGAGGTTGTCGATGGCCGAGGTGATGATCGCCGTCCCGGCTGTCGAGTCCACCTCGACGCCGATCTGCACGCAGTTGGAGCCGAGCACGTTCGCCGTCATGGGCTGTTGGCCCGCAGGAAGAACATGAACGAACGGCTCCTCGGCGTACGCCTCGACATAGGCCGCACGGATTTCCTCGGCCGAATGGGTCGTGGGAATGACGGCGGTCGTGAGGATCCCCCGCGCCATCGGCGCGAGCACCGGAGTGAACGAGATCTTGAGCGAGGAGTCCGTAAGCCAGCCGAGATTCTGCGTGATCTCCGGGATGTGACGGTGCACGGCGACGCCGTAGGCCTTCACGGAACCGTGCACCTCCGCGTGAAGCATGGGAACCTTTGCGGCCTTACCGGCGCCCGAACTGCCGGTGACGGACACGATGGTGATCTGCTCGCCGAACAGGCCACCCGCAACGCCCGGCATGAGCGCGAGGGTCGCACCCGTGGGGAAACACCCCGGGACCGCGATCTTCTTGGTGTTGGCGAGCTTCTCGCGCTGACCGGGAAGCTCGGGAAGGCCGTAGGGCCACGTCCCAGCGTGCTCGGTGCCGTAGTACTTCTCCCAATCCCCCGAGTCCGCGAGACGGTGGTCGGCGCCGAGGTCGACGACGAGGGTGTTCTCCGACAGCTGAGCGGCGATCTCTCCCGAATGCCCGTGCGGCAGACCGAGGAAGACGACATCGTGCTTCGCGAGGATCTCCGGGGTGGTCTCCTCGAGCACCCGATCCGCGAGCGGGATGAGATGCGGATGCGAATCGCCGAGGCGCTGGCCGGCGTTGGAGTTCGCCGTAAGCGAGCCGATCTCGATGCTGCCGTCTCGGACCCCGGGGTGGTCCAGGAGAAGGCGGAGGAGCTCCCCTCCGGCGTATCCCGATGCTCCGGCAACTGCAATTGAAATCGTCATGCGCCCACTGTGCAATATTTTACGTAATTTTGCAACTACTTACGTTTAGTGTGTGGCGCGGTCCGCCGTCATGCGTGGAGGTACCAGTTGTGGTCGAGAGGCCCGCTCCCCTTGCCGACGTCCAGATCCAGGCCGCCGAGGAGCGCGCCGTCCATCCATGGCCGCACACGGGCGTAGGCCTGTTGCCAGTCCTCGCTGATGACCCGCGCCGTGGCGAGGGCGGAGGACATCGAGCATCCCGTGCCGTGGGTGTGAGGGGTCTCTACACGTGTAAAGGGAAGCTCGACGACACTGAGCTCTCCCCCGGTGGTGGTGACGAGGATGTCGGCGTGGCTGGCGTCCTCGAGGTCGCCGGTCGTGGCGAGCACCGCGACGCCGAGTTCCTCATGCGCCTTCGTCGCCTGCCGGACGACGTCATCGATTCCCGGCGCGGTGTCCTCCCCCGCCAGGATGCCGAGCTCGGGCACGTTCGGGGTGACGATCGAGACGCTCCGCGCGAGCTCGACAAGCGCCACCGTGGCGTCGTCTGTGGAAAGCTTCCCGCCGGTCGTGGCGACCATGACGGGATCCATGACGACGATCGGCGGGCGCTCGGACTCGAGCCATGCCGCCACGGTGCGGACGGTGTCGGCCTCGCCGAGCATGCCGATCTTCACCGCGTCGATGATGACATCCGCGGAGATCGACTCGAGCTGGGCCAGCAGCACCTCCACGGGCTGTGGGTACACGCCCTGGACGCCGGTGGTGTTCTGAGCGGTGATCGACGTGATCGCGCCCATGCCATAACCACCCATGGCGGAGATCGCCTTGAGATCGGCGAACAGCCCCGCACCACCCGTGGGATCGGTGCCCGCGATGGACAACACCCTCGGTACGAGCGCGGTGCCGGCCGTTTCGGCGTTCGCGGGCTCAGCCACGAAGGACCGCCCCCACCTTGTCGCCTGCCGCGCGGACTGCCGCGTCGCGCATCTCGCTTGCTTCGTCCTCGGTGAGCGTGCGGTCCGGGGCGCGGAAACTCAGCGCATATGCGAGCGACTTCTTGCCCTCGCCGACCTGCGCGCCGGTGAAGACATCGAAGAGTTCAACGCTCTCGCACAGCTCCCCCGCGCCGTCCGCGAGCGCGTCTCGCACGGCCGAGGACGGCACATCCGAATCGACGACGACCGCGACGTCCTGCAGAACCGCGGGATAGGCGGAGATCTCCGGCGCCGGGAGCACCTCGCCCACGCCGAGCTCGGTGAGGTTGATCTCCATTGCGCTCGTGCGCTTCGGCAGCTCCAAACGTTCCAGCACGGCAGGGTGCAGCTCGCCGGCGTGGCCGACGACGCGCTCGCCGCGTTCGTCGCGCACGACGATCTCCGCGCAGCGGCCGGGATGCCAGGGCGCGTATTGCGCCGCACGGATCTCGATGTCGACGCCGGCGCCGCGCGCGACCTCTCGCGCGGCCTCCACCGCGTCGAGGGCGTCCGCGACGCGCCCCGCTCCCCAGTGCCCGGCCGGCGCGCGCTCGCCGGAGTACAGGGTCGCCACATACAGCGGCTGATAAGGCAGCGAGCCGTTCAGCTCTTCGATCTCTGCGTTCGATGGCCGCGCCGAAACGTCGAACACGTCGATTCTGCGCGTCTCGGGCGTGCGTTGGGTGACCTGCGAAATGGAGAACATCGACAGCGAGCGGCGGCCGCGCGCGAGGTTACGGCGTGCGACGTCAACAAGCGGTGGCAAAAGGGTCGTCGCGAGATGCGCCTGCTCGGCATCGAGCGGATTAAGTAGCTCCATGGTGTTGCGTCGCGGGTCGTCGGCGTCGAGGCCGAAGGCGTCGAACACCGAGGGGTTGAGGAACGGGAACGCGATGACCTCGACGTGGCCCGTGTACGCGAGGGCGTGCCCGATCGCGCGGCGGGAGCGCTGAGCGGCCGTGAGTCCGCGGCCCGACGGTGCCTGCGGCAGAATCGATGGGATCGATTCGAGCCCCTCCAGGCGCAACACCTCCTCGACGAGATCGGCGTTCATCGTCAGGTCCGTCCGCCAGGACGGCGGGGTCACCGAGAGGACTCCTTCGTCGCCCGCGACGACCTCGCAGCCGATCTGTCGCAGCCGCCGCTCGGACGTTCCCTTCGGGTAGCCCACACCGGCCACCTCGTCGGGGCGCGCCGCCGGGAACTCGATCGTCGGCATTTCCGGGACGCCGCCGATATCGGTGAGTGTGGGTTCGACGCTGCCACCTGCGATCTCGGCGAGGAGGGTGGCTGCTCGGTCGAGCGCGGCGATGGTGATCCCGGGGTCGACGGACCGCTCGTAGCGCTTGCCCGCCTCACTGGGGAGCTTGTGCCGACGGATCGTGCGGAAGACGTGCAGCGGCTCCCATACCGCGGCCTCGAGTAGTACGTTCGTCGTGTCGCCCGCGACCTCGGTGTCGGCGCCGCCCATGACGCCGGCGAGCGAGATCGGTCCGCGGTCGTCGCAGATCACGACGTCGCCGGAATCGAGCGTGCGAGTCTGGTCGTCGAGCGTGACGAGCTTCTCGCCGGAGCGGGCGAAGCGCACGTGCAGCCCGCCCTGCAGGGTGTCCGCATCGAAGGCGTGCATCGGGTGGCCGAGCTCGAGCATCACATAGTTCGTGACGTCGACCGCCGGGGAGATCGGGCGGATGCCCGAGGTGAGCAGTCGCTTGACCATCCACCACGGCGTCCGGGCGCGCGCATCGATTCCGGTGACCTTTCGCGCGGCGAACCGCACGGTGTCGGCGTCCTCGTCGATGCGGACGGGCCATGCCTCTTCGGCGTCGCCGAGACCAAGCTCGCCGGCGGGCTCGGTGAATTCGAGATCGAAGCCACAGGCCAATTCGCGGGCAAGGCCTCGCGCGGAGAAGCAATAGCCGCGATCCGGAGTGATATTGAGTTCGATGACCGTGTCGTCGAGACCGAGCACATCCACCGCGGAGTCGCCGGGCTCGCCGGTGCCTTCCCGGAGGGTGATGATCCCGCTGTGGTCGTTGCCGATGCCGAGTTCCTTCGCCGAGGCGATCATCCCGGCGCTCGGCTTGCCGTAGGTCACGCGCTCGCCGATCTCGAAGTTCCCGGGCAATACGGTACCCGGCAGCGCGACCACCACGAGGTCTCCCTCGGCGAAGTTGCGTGCACCGCACACGATCTCCTGCGGCGCGTCGTTACCCACGTCGACGTGGCAGAAGCGGATCGGCTTCTTGAAGCCCTCAAGCTCCTCGATCGACTGCACGCGCCCGATGACGAGCGGGCCGGTGGTCTCCGGCAGCGCTTCGGGTTCGCCCTCGACCTCAAGCCCGACGGAGACGAATCCGGCGTCGAGCTCCGCTGCACTCACGGACCAACCTTCGTTGGCTCGCTGCAGGATTTCCGTCAGCCAGGACTGTGCGATCTGCACGGTGGGTGCCCGCCTTTCGCTTCGGTGGGTGGTTTTGGATCAGTTATGACGTCGGAGGCGCTAGGCGCGCACGCCGAACGGGAGCGAGAAGCGGACGTCGCCTTCGATAATGTCGCGCATGTCCGAGATTCCGTTGCGGAACTGCAGGGTGCGCTCGAGTCCCATGCCGAAGGCGAATCCGGAGTAGACCTCGGGGTCGACGCCGCACGCGGTGAGCACGTTCGGGTTGACCATGCCGCAGCCACCCCATTCGACCCAGCCGGCGCCGCCCTTCTTGTTCGGGAACCATACGTCGACCTCGGCGCTCGGTTCGGTGAACGGGAAGTAGTTCGGACGCATGCGCGTGCGCGAATCGGGGCCGAACATGGCGCGGGCGAGGTGATCGAGCGTGCCGCGCAGGTGCGCCAGCGTCAGACCCTTGTCGACCGCTAGTCCTTCGACCTGGTTGAAGACCGGGGTATGCGTCGAGTCGATCTCGTCGGTGCGGAACACCCGGCCTGGGCAGGCGACGTAGATCGGCGGCTCGTGATGGAGCATCGTGCGGATCTGCACGGGCGAGGTGTGGGTGCGCAGCACCTGGCGGCTGTCCTCCGGGGCCACGTGGAAGGTGTCCTGCAGCGTGCGCGCGGGGTGGTCGGGAAGGAAGTTGAGCGCGTCGAAGTTGTAATACTCGCTCTCGACCTCCGGACCTTCGGCGATCTCCCAGCCCATCGCGACGAACACGTCGGCCACCTGCTCGGAGATGATCGTCACGGGGTGCTGGGCGCCGCGCGGTGCGCGGGCGGACGGCACGGTGAGGTCGAGGGTCTCGGCGACGAGTACGGCCGCGTCACGTTCGGCGAGAAGAGTCTCGTGGCGCTCGTCGAATGCCTGCTGGGCGCGCTGACGCGCGGCGTTGACCGCTTTGCCTGCTGCCGCCTTCTGTTCCTTGGGCAGAGAGCCGAGCGAACGCCGGCTGAGCGCGATGGGGCTCTTGTCGCCGAGGTGGTCGGACTTGGCTGCGGCGAGCTCCTCGAGGTCTCCAGCCGCCGCGAACGCCGCAGCCGCGGCCTCCGCGTGCGCGTTCAACGAGTCCTCGGACACCTCGATGTTCTCGGGCGCTCGGTCACCTGCCACGGTCGTCCACTCCCTTTCGGCGTACTCCGCCCTCGCGCAATTCGCCGTGCGAAGGCCCTAGATAGTGTCCCAGAGTAATGGATGCGGGGCATCTATCCCGCAGGTGGATGTGCGATCGCGCTGGAGTGGAGGCAGATCGCCGCTGCGGTGGCGATGTTGAGGCTCTCGGCCCGGCCGCGCAGCGGGATACGCACCCGCGCATCCGCCGCGTCGCGAAGCTCCGGAGCGACGCCGTGCGCCTCGTTGCCGAATACCCACGCCGTGGGCGCCGACAGCAAGGCGTGGCCCTCGGGCGTGGTGATGTCGATGTCGCCGTCTCCGGTGGCCACGAGAAGCTCAAGCCCCGCGTCCGACGCGCGCGAGGCGACATCGGCGACCTGGATACCCCGCACTACGGGCATGTGGAACACGCTGCCTGCCGAGGCGCGCACGGCCTTGGGCCCCTCCGGGTCGGCGGAGTCCGAGGTGAGCCACACCTGGTCTGCGCCGAGCGCGTCCGCTGCTCTGATGAGGGTGCCGACGTTACCCGGTTCCGCCAAGGCCTGCCCGATCGCGACGATCCGCGGTCGCGTCCCTGCGCCGACGTCCGTGGTAGGCACGGAGGCGTCGTGGACGATGGACCGGCAGAGGGCGACGATCCCCGGCGGGGTCACGGTCGCGGACAGCCCCGACATCGCCCGCTCTGTGACGGCGGACAGCGTGATCCCTGCATGGGACACTGCGCCGACGAGTGCGCCGAAGCGATCGAGCGCGTCCGGCGTCATAAATACTTCTTTTGCCACTCCCGCGCCGAGCGCGGCCTCGACCGAATTGGCGCCCTCCGCGAGGAAGGCGCCGGCCTTGCGGCGGGCGGCGGCGCGGTGGAGTTTGGATGCAGAAACGACCCGCGGAGTCCGTTCGGTGAACGGGTCCGCGGGTCGTCCGCTGGAGTTCGATGCCATGGGCACTCGACCGTCGTTACGCCGTGTTGGCGTTACGCAGCCGGCGCGTTGACGTCGGAGGGAAGCGCCTTCTTGGCGGTCTCGACGAGCGCGGTGAACGCGGCCGGATCCGACACGGCGATCTCGGCGAGAACCTTGCGGTCGACCTCGACGCCGGCGGCCTTGAGACCCTGGATGAAGCGGTTGTAGGTCATGTCGTTGGAGCGCGCAGCGGCGTTGATTCGCTGGATCCAGAGCTTACGGAAGTCGCCCTTGCGCTGACGACGATCCCGGTAGCTGTAGGTCATCGAGTGGAGCATCTGCTCCTTGGCCTTGCGGTACAGGCGCGAACGCTGACCGCGGTAGCCCTTGGTCGACTCGAGAACTGTACGACGCTTCTTCTGGGCGTTGACCGCCCGCTTTACACGTGCCACGGGTAATTCCTTTTCTTACGGGGCCGGCGCCCTTCGAGGCTGCGCGGCCGGAATGTTCTTGAAGCGGCCGGTTCTTACTGGCCGAGAAGCTTGTTGATGCGAGGAGCGTCGGCGTCTGCGACGGCCGTGCGTCCGTCCAGGCGACGGGTGCGCTTGGTCGGCTTCTTCTCCATGATGTGGCGACGGTTGGCCTGCTGGCGGACGAGCTTGCCCTTACCTGTCTTACGGAAGCGCTTGGCGGTGCCCTTGTGGGTCTTCATCTTCGGCATTGGAAATCCTTTGACACTCTTGCTGGGCGCCCGCCACTGGTGCGGGCGCTTTCGGTTTGGGCGCGCTACTGCGCGTCGGACTCGGTCGTCTTGTTGCTGCTATTGCCGCGGGACTTCGCGTCCTGCGCCTTCGCACGGGTCTTCTGCCCGCGGTGGGGGGCGACGACCATCGTCATATTGCGACCGTCCTGCTTGGCGTTCGTCTCGACAAAGCCGTAGTCGACAATGTCGTCGGCGAGACGCTGCAGGAGACGGAATCCGAGCTCCGGACGCGACTGCTCGCGTCCGCGGAACATGATCGTGACTTTGACCTTCGAGCCCTTTTCAAGGAAACGAACGACGTTTCCCTTTTTGGTCTCGTAGTCGTGGTCGTCGATCTTCGGGCGAAGCTTCTGCTCCTTGACCACGGTCTGCTGCTGGTTCTTACGAGCCTCGCGCGCCTTCTGCGCTGCCTCGTACTGGAACTTGCCGTGGTCCATGATCTTGGCCACCGGGGGGCGTGCATTCGGTGCAACCTCGACGAGGTCGAGGTCAGCTTCGTAAGCCAGACGCAGGGCGTCTTCTACGCGAACAATTCCGACCTGTTCGCCTCCCGGACCCACAAGACGGACCTCGGGGACGCGGATTCGTTCGTTAATGCGGGCTTCGTTGCTGATGGGGCCTCCTCAGTAGTGCCAATTCACTGGTCGACGTAGCAAATGGCCCCGCACCCGCAGACGCCGCGCGGGGGGATCCCCGCACCGACAAATGCGAAAGGCCCATCTGGGAAGATGGGCCTGCGTGCACCGAAAGACCACACCCGATGGATTCGAGCGAGGTTACGGTGAACCATCAAGCTTCCGAATCTACGGTGCCGGATGGTGGGAGCAGGCTCCACTTGCGTGAGCAGCGCCCCAGGACAGGGCGCACTCTTTTAGTCGTGCTGTAAGACTAACAAAAGGTCGGTGCCCACCCAAAACCGCGGCACGCGCGAGCCGGGACGTTTTCCCTGGGCGCCCGCGCGCGTGGCACAGTTGAGGCATGAGCGAAGGACGCGATCCCAATATCAATCTCGATGATCTACTTGCGCACGGCGAGCATTCCGATGGCGAGCATGATGTCGACGTTTTCGAGCTTGCCGACGTTCCCGCCCAGGAGATCATCCTGCGCTCGATCATGGTGTTGATGAGCGCCGCGGCGGAGAAGCTCGGCCTGTCTTCGGACGACCCCGCCTCGAGCCCCAGTCTCGACCTCGACGAGGCTCGCCGTTTGATCGACGCCCTCGCAGGCCTCGTTGCAGGTTCGGCGGAGTATCTAGGCCCTCAGGCGAACAACATCCGCAATGGGCTTCAGGGACTTCAGCACGCCTTCCGCGAATCCTCCGCGATCCCGGACGAACCCGGCCAGGGCCCGGGAGAGAAGTTCACCGGGAAGGTTTACTAGCACCTACTCGTTGCGGCGCCCGGCCATAGCCGAGCGCCGCCGTCACCTCAGCGCAGTTTGCGCGCCTTCGAGCGCGCGGACTGCGCCTTTTTCTCTGTAGCCGGAGCCGCCTTCTTCGCGGCCACCTTCTTCGCTGGCGCCTTCTTCGCTGCCTTCGTGCCGGCGTCCGCCGTGGTGGTCGACTTTGCCGAGACGGTCGCCTTTGCTCCGGACTTCTTTGCCGTCGTCTTCCGCGCGCCGGCCTTCTTCGCGGGCGACGCCGGGCTCGCGGCTTCTTCCTCGTACACCTCGACCGGCACGGGGTCCGCTCCGGCGAGGACCTCTTCGAGGAACTGCCCGGTGTAGCTTTCCGACACCTTCGCGAGTTGCTCGGGCGTTCCCTCGGCGACAAGCAATCCGCCGCCGCTGCCGCCTTCGGGGCCCATATCGATGACCCAGTCCGCGCATTTGATGACATCGAGGTTGTGCTCGATAACGAGGACGGTGTTGCCCTTGTCGACGAGTCCCTGGAGCACGCGTAGGAGTTTGTTGATGTCCTCGAAGTGGAGCCCGGTGGTCGGTTCGTCGAGGATGTAAACCGTCTTGCCCGTTGACCGCTTCTGCAATTCGGCGGCGAGCTTGACGCGCTGGGCCTCGCCCCCCGACAGCGTGGTGGCGGGTTGTCCGAGCCGCACGTAGCCGAGCCCGACCTCCGTCAACGTCTTGAGATACCGGTGGATCGAGGTGATCGGCTCGAAGAAATCCGCTGCCTCCTCGATCGGCATCTCGAGAACCTCGGAGATGGATTTGCCCTTGTAGTGGACCTCGAGAGTTTCCCGGTTGTAGCGGGCGCCGCCACACACCTCGCACGGGACATAGACGTCCGGCAGGAAGTTCATTTCGATCTTCAGCGTGCCGTCGCCGTGGCATGCCTCGCAGCGACCGCCCTTGACGTTGAACGAGAACCGGCCGGGCCCATAACCGCGTACCTCCGCCTCATTTGTCGCCGCAAACAGGCCGCGGATCTTGTCGAATACACCGGTGTAAGTGGCCGGGTTCGATCGCGGCGAGCGCCCGATCGGCGACTGGTCGATCTGAACCAGCTTGTCGAAATCCTCGACGCCATCGATGCGGCGATGGCGCCCCGGCACCTGCCGCGCGCCGTTGAGCTGATTACTCAGCGTCATCGCGAGGATGTCGTTGACGAGCGAAGACTTTCCGGAACCGGACACCCCGGTGATGGCGCAGAGCACGCCGCCGGGGAAACGCACATCGATATCGCGGAGGTTGTTCTCCCGGGCCCCGCGAACGTACAGCGAGCGCGGTTGGTTCGAGGCGCGACGACGGGCAGGCAGCGGAATCGACTTGCGGCCGGCAACGTAGTCACCCGTGAGCGATTCGGGGTTCTTCAACAACTCCTTGTAGGTGCCCGAATGCACGACCTTTCCGCCGTGCTCTCCTGCGAGCGGCCCGATATCGACGATCCAGTCCGAGGCGCGAATCGTGTCCTCGTCGTGCTCGACGACGATGAGTGTGTTGCCGAGATTCCGCAGCCGCTGCAGCGTATCCAGGAGTTTGCGGTTGTCTCGCTGGTGGAGGCCGATCGAGGGCTCGTCGAGTACGTACAGCACGCCCGCGAGACCGGAACCGATCTGCGTTGCGAGTCGAATGCGCTGGGCCTCGCCACCCGACAGGGAGCCTGCAACGCGATCAAGCGAGAGATAATTGAGTCCGACATCGAGAAGGAAGGTCAACCGCGCCTGGATCTCGCGAAGCACCTGCCCCGCGATCATCTCCTCGCGCTTACCGAGGGTGAGCTTGTTGAGGAACTCCGAGCAGTCGGCGATGGACATCCTCGTGACATCGGAAATCGACTTGTCCTGGCCGCCGGCGCCGGCGAGGGTAATGGCGAGGATCTCCGGTCGCAGCCTCGTGCCGCCGCAGGACGAGCACGGGATATTGCGCATGTATCCCTCGTATCGCTCCTTCTGCGATTCGGAATCGGTCTGCGACAGCCGGCGCTTGAGGAATGGCATGACGCCCTCAAACTTGGCGTCATAGGAGCGCGAACGGCCGAAGCGGTTCTTGAAACTTACCCGCACCTTGATCGGCGCCCCGCCGAGAACCGCCTTGCGCACCTTTTCCGGCAGCTCGTTCCAGGGCGTGTCCATAGAAACGTCCATGTGGTCCGCCAACCCCTTGAGCAGGTGTTGGAAGTACGACTGGGACATGCCGCCGGTCCACGGCGCGATCGCGCCACCGGCGAGCGAACGCTCGGGGTCCGGCACGACGAGTTCCGGGTCGACCTCCAGCTGGGCACCGAGGCCATCGCACGTCGGGCACGCGCCATATGGGCTGTTGAAGGAGAAGGTACGGGGCTCGATTTCATCGATGCCGATCGGGTGACCGTTGGGGCACGCCATGTTCTCGGAGAAGCTGCGTACGCGGTTCGGATCATCATCCGGCAGGTCCACGAAATCCGCGACGACGATTCCTTCTGCAAGGCGCAGCGCGGTCTCGATCGAATCGGTGATGCGCTGCTTCGACGACGCCTTGACCGAGATCCGGTCGACGATGACGTCAATATCGTGCTTTTCCTGCTTCTTGAGCTTCGGCGGCTCGCTCAGCTGGATCCGCTCCCCGTCGACCATCGCGCGGGCATAGCCCTGCGAGGCGAGGTCCTCGAAGAGATCGACGAACTCGCCCTTGCGCGTGCGGACGACGGGAGCGAGTACCTGGAACCGCGCGCCCTCCTCCATTTCGAGGATCTGGTCGACGATCTGCTGAGGGGTTTGGCGGGCGATAACCTCCCCACATGTCGGGCAATGCGGCGTCCCGGCGCGTGCGTACAGAAGACGGAGGTAGTCGTACACCTCGGTGATCGTTCCGACCGTGGACCGTGGGTTGCGGTTGGTCGACTTCTGGTCGATGGACACCGCAGGAGACAGCCCCTCGATGAAGTCCACGTCCGGTTTATCCATCTGGCCGAGGAACATGCGGGCATAAGCGGACAACGACTCGACATACCGGCGCTGCCCCTCGGCGAAGATCGTGTCGAAGGCGAGGGAGGATTTTCCGGAGCCGGACAGTCCCGTGAACACCACGAGAGAGTCCCTCGGGATGTCGATATCCACGCCCTTGAGGTTGTGCTCGCGGGCGCCGCGGACTACCAGCCGATCGATCAACTTCCACTCCTAAGTAATAAGGTCCGCGGGAAAACCTCCCTGCGGTGTGGGCGCCACTAACGCACCGGCGCTCGCCTGTAGACGGCGAGCGGTCAAGGCACCCGTATGCAATTTACCCGCCGGGTCCGACAATTACGCCCGACGTCATACTCGGGGGTTTTCCCGAAGCACTGACGCAGTGGACACGGACGGGCGCGAAACCCGTTCTGGCACTAAAACTCTCTATTCGGTGTCGCGTGACGACCGGACCGGTATTCTGGATCGCATGAGCACCGACGACATCACCTTGCTCGACGAATACACCGGTCATCTCCCCGAGCCGCGCACCGCGGCGCAGTTTTCCACCCCGAACGCGCTGGTGACAAAAATTTCGCTCGGCGACATGGACAATAACGCCTACCTCGTCGAGTGCAAGGACTCCGACAAGGTCCTCCTCATCGACGCGGCGAACGATCCCACCGAGCTCGTCCGCTTCCTGCGCGGTTATCGGTCGATGCGCGGGCTGGTCGTGTTCACGACGCACTCCCACGCGGATCACTGGCTGGCACTGCGGGACATCGTCGACGAATTCGGCGCGAAAACCATGGCCCCCGCGGGCGACGCCGAGGCCATCGACGTCCCCACCGACGAGGTGGTCAGCCACGGCGATTCCATCGAGTGCGGGCGCATCTCGCTCGAGGTGATCACCCTCCATGGCCACACCACTGAGGGTGCGGCACTCGTGCTGGAGGACGGCGGCGAAACCCACATCTTCACCGGCGATTCACTTTTCCCGGGCGGCCCGGGCAAAACCTCCACGCCCGAGGCGTTCACCTCGCTCATGGACGACCTCGAATCGCGCATTTTCGCCAGGTATGACGACGGAGTCGCTTTCCACCCCGGCCACGGCGACGATTCCACGCTCGGGGACGAGCGGCCGCACCTCGGCGAGTGGCGCGATCGCGGCTGGTAACTTTCGCTGTTGCCGTGGTCGATGTGCGGAGAATCGGGCTCCGATCGCCCGCTGATCCGTCCATGTCCAGCCGTTTCTGCACGACGTACGGTGGTACCACTACCGTGGAGTAAGTTCCCTACTATAGGAGATAACGAATGATTCGCTTTATCGCCCGACCGATGCTTGCCTCGGTATTCATCCTCGACGGCGTTTCCGTGCTGCGCAGCCCCGGCGAGCGCGCCGCGGCCACCGCGCCGGTCGTCAACCGCATCGCAAAGAACACCGAGAAGGCCGCGCCTTCCGGCCCGACCGGCGAGGCCGCCGCGGACAAGGCCGCCAAGGTCCAGGCAAAGCCGGACACCACCTCGAAGAACGCCGTCCGCGCCCTCGCCGCGGTGAAGATCGGCGCCGGCGCGCTCTTCGCGATCGGCAAGGCCCCGCGTCTGTCGGCGACAGTACTTGCTGCGGCACACGCGCCGACGATGGTCGCGCGCTTCTCGGATACCCCCGGCGGCTCGCTGTCGGGCTCGGACACGAAGTTCGTCGGCCTCGCGACCGATGCCGCGCTTCTCGGCGGCCTCTTCCTCGCGGCAGAGGACACCCAGGGCAAGCCGGGGCTGCGCTGGCGCGCCCAGGCTGCTCGGGGCGAGGTCTCGGCCGCCCTGCCCGCCATCAAGGGTGAGGCCCGTTCGCTGCGGAGCGCCCTCGAGTCGACGGCCCAGTCCATCGGCTCGGATGCCCGTAGCTTCGCCGGTACCGTCGGCGACCAGTCGCACAACGCCTCGCAGGCGCTGTCGAACGTGACCGAGAACGTCGGCGAGAACCTTCCCGACAACGCCAAGGTGTGGAGCGAGAAGGCAACGACTGCGGCCACCTCCCTCGCGCACAAGGCATCCGACGCCGGTCAGAACCTGTCCGATCGCGTCCAGAACGCCGACACCGGTGCGCTCCTCGACAACGCCCGTACGCGTCTTTCCGAGGTGGATGTCAAGGGCCAGTCGGAGAAGTTGCGCGCCAACGCGACCCCGCTGCTCGATTCGGCGCGCACCTCCGCGCTCAACCTCCGCTCGGAGGCCGAGACCCGCGGCAAGGCGCTTCGCGAGGAAGCCGCCAAGCGCGCGAAGGAGGCCGAGAAGTCGGGCAAGCAGTACCGCAAGCAGGCGAAGAAGCGTGCGGATAAGGCGAAGAAGCGCGCCCAGAAGGCTGCGAAGAAGGCCGGCAAGTAAGGCCAACGCGCACCAGCGTTCAAGACCGTCCCATCGGCCCGCCGGATGGGACGGTCTTTTTTCGTCGGTGTGAGAACGATCTCTCCGTTCTCGCGGCCGGGCGGGGAATGTTTTCCACCTCTTCCGAGTTGCACCACCGGAAGGGCCACGTTGTCGGTTGCCACAGCGCGCAAACACGTAGGCTGGATCGCCACGTCCACTTCGGATGTCGAGGAGGCACAACACACTTTGACTCACCCGGACCTGCCCAGCGAGCAGAAGTATATGGGGCGCCTCTACGACCGGCTGGAGGAGCTCAAGTCGACGGCGCGACGCCGACTCGACGAGGCACATTCCGCCGGCGGCGGCACCCCTCAGGCCCGCTCCGAGCGCGAGTCCTACATTCGCCTCTACAACCAGGAACTCGCGACCTATCGCGCAGCGAACATGGGTTTGTGCTTCGGTCGGCTCGACGGGTCCGATGGGTCGACGAACTATGTGGGCCGAGTCGGTCTCCGCGAGGACGATGCCGAGCTCACCCCGCTCCTGCTTGATTGGCGTTCGGACCTCTCGCGTCCTTTCTACCTCGCGACGGCAGCCCGACCGGAGGGCATCGAGAGGCGACGTCATATTCGGTCCCACGGCCGCAAGGTCGTCGACATCAACGACGAATATCTCGATGCCGAGCTGGCCGCGCGTTCGGGCGCGAAGGAGCTCGACGCGGCGGACGTTGCCGGTGAGGGCGCGCTGCTCGAGGCTCTCGACAGGGCGCGAACCGGCCATATGACCGACGTCGTCGCCACGATCCAGCGCGAGCAGGACGAGATCATCCGCAACCAGCACCGCGGCGTCATCGTGGTGCAAGGCGGACCCGGTACGGGTAAGACCGCCGTCGCCCTCCACCGTGCCGCTTACCTGCTCTATACCTTCCGCGAGAAGCTCGATCGCAGCGGCGTGCTCATCCTGGGTCCGAACTCCACGTTCCTCGATTACATCGAGCGTGTGTTGCCGTCGCTCGGCGAATCCGGCGTCGTTCTTCGCACAATTGGCAACCTATACCCGGGCATCGAGGCCGTCGACACCGAGCCCGAACACGCCGAGGAGGTCAAGGGGTCCGAGGACATGGTCGAGATCCTCAAACGTGCGGTCAAGGACCGGCAGTCCTCCCCTAGTGAGAAGACGACCATCTCGGTCGACGGCGTATCGCTCGATGTCACGCCCGCCATGGTCCGCAAGGCCCGCGGGCGGGCACGGATGTCGCGCAAGCCGCACAACAGGGCCCGCCCTGCATTCGTTGATGTGCTCCTCGACCAGCTCACCGACGTGTACGCGGACGTCGTGGGACGGCCCCTTCATGTGACGGCGGGCGACGCGGAATCCGCGGCCCGCGAGGCCGCGCTGTTCTCCGACCCGGATTTCGACGCAGTAGACGACTCCGGGCTCGTCGATGTCGTCGCCGAGGGTGGACAGGTCGCCCGGATCGATGAGGGCGGCCCCGAGGCGCTCGAACGCAACCTCCTCACCGCCGACGATCTCGCGAACGTCCGCGCCGAGCTCGAGGATCACGACGAGGTCGCCGCGTTGATCGACCAGTGGTGGCCGATCCTCGCACCCGAGGACGTTCTGGCGGACCTGCTGTCCTCTCGTGAGGCGATCTCCTCGTCCGCCTCTGATTATGTCGAGGAGGACCAGGAGGCACTGTTCCGCACCGACGGCCATGCCTTCACACCTGCCGATGTTCCGCTCATCGACGAGCTCGCGGAGATCCTCGGCGTCGATTCCGAGGCGGAGCGCGAGGAAGAGGAACGAGCCTGGCAAGAGCAGCTCCGGCAGGCCGAAGAGGCATTGGAGATTCTCCAGGGCTCGGCGAATATGGAGTTCGAGGACACAGATTCGGAGATCCTCGCCGCGTACGACATCGTCGACGCTGAGGCGTTGGCACGGCGAAATCGCGCCGATTCGGACCTCACGGTCGCAGAGCGCGCCGCGGCGGACCGGACCTGGGCGTTCGGGCACGTCATCGTCGACGAAGCTCAGGAGCTGTCCCCGATGGCGTGGCGTATGGTCATGCGCCGCTCACCGAACAGGTGGATGACGCTTGTCGGCGATATCGCGCAAACCTCCAATCCCGCCGGCGTCGATGCGTGGGGGCAGGCGCTCTCACCGTATGTAGAGGACCGCTGGCAGCTGTGTGAGCTCACGGTGAATTACCGCACCCCGGCGACGATCACGGCTGTCGCGGACAATCTCCTACGGTCGATAAGTGACACGATCTCCTCCCCGCGCCCGGTACGTGAAGGCCGGTATCCGGTGGGCTGGCATGACGCCCCGTTGGATGATTCGGGCGCGATCGAATCGACTTTGATGTCAATTCT
>DGYFI06202__coassemble_558_pt1 | contig 24572 bp, 20 predicted proteins | sample DGYFI06202__metabat2_low_PE_038 | metagenome-assembled genome bin DGYFI06202
CCGCCCACGCGAATCTGCGCGTCGAGACGGTTGGCCGAGGCCCGGTTACCGCGGATCACGACGATGACGCGGCACGGGTGCTCCCGGGACGCGTTGTTCGCCGAGCGGATAGCCGATTCGGAGCCGACGACCTCGTTGGTGACCACGATGAGCGTGAGCACGCGGCCGATCATGGGCAGGCCGGCGTTTTCGCGGAGTTTGACCAGCCGCTTGTTGAGCGCTGCCGTCGACGTATTGGGAAGATCGATGATCATGGTCGCCTCCAGCTTCGGCCGTCGCGTTGCAGCATCTTGTCGGCGCTGCTGGGGCCCCAGGTTCCGGCCGGGTACGTCTCCGGCCGCCCGCGCGAAGCCCACTCGTCGAGCACCGGGTCGAGCAGCATCCAGCTCAGCTCGACCTCGCGGGATTCGGGGAACAGCGAGGGTGCCCCGAGCAGGACGTCGAGGATGAGCCGCTCGTAGGCCTCAGGGGAGTCCACGGTGAAGGATTCGCCGTAGTCGAAATCCATCGACACATCGCGCACCTCCATCGTCGTCCCCGGGGTCTTGGAACCGAATCGCAGTGTCACGCCCTCGTCGGGCTGTACGCGGATCACGAGGGCGTTGGAGCCGAGCTCCTCGGTCATCGTGGAATCGAACGGCAGGTGCGGGGCGCGGGCGAAGACCACGGCGATCTCGGTGACCCGCCGCCCGAGCCGCTTGCCGGTGCGCAGGTAGAACGGGACTCCGCCCCACCGCCGGTTATGCACCTCAAGGGTGATCGCCGCAAACGTTTCTGTGGTCGAATTCGGGTCGTAGCCCTCTTCCTCGTGGAGGCCGAGGACCTTTTCGCTGCCCTGCCAACCGGCCCCGTACACGCCGCGCGCGGTGGTGTCCTCGATGGGCTCGGCAAGCGCCGCCGATTCGAGCACCTTGATCTTTTCCTCCCGCAGCGCCGCCGCGGAGAAGTTGATCGGTTCCTCCATGGCGACGAGCGCCATGAGCTGGATGAGGTGGTTCTGGATGACGTCGCGGGCCGCGCCGATCCCGTCGTAGTATCCCGCGCGGCCTCCGAGGCCGATGTCCTCGGCCATCGTAATCTGCACGTGGTCGACGTAATTGCTGTTCCACACGGGTTCGAACAGCTGGTTGGCGAAGCGCAGCGCCATGATGTTCTGGACGGTTTCCTTGCCCAGGTAGTGGTCGATGCGGAACACCGACTTCTCGGGGAACACCGCGGCGACGACGTCATTGAGTTCGCGCGCGCTGTCGAGATCGTGCCCGAAGGGCTTTTCGATGACGACACGGCGCCACGAATCATGCCCGGGCTTGGCAACCCCGGTGCGGTCGAGTTGCCGGCACACCACCGGGAAGTCGTCCGGCGGAATCGACAGGTAGAACGCGATGTTGCCGGCGGTCTTGCCCGCGGAGCCGAGCTCGTCGAGGGTCTCGGCGAGGCTGTCGAAGCCCTCCTCGCCGTCGAACGTGCCGGTCACGAACCGTAGCCCCTCGGCGAGGCGCTCCCACACGTCCTCGCGGAACTTCGTGCGCGAGCGTTCCTTCGCGCACTGCTTGGCGAATTCCGCGAAATCCTCGTGATCCCATTTCCGGCGGCCGAAACCGATGAGCGCGAAACCCGGTGGCAGCAGTCCTCGGTTGGCGAGGTCGTAGATCGCCGGAATGAGCTTCTTGCGCGACAGATCCCCGGTGACTCCGAAGATGACTATCCCGCACGGCCCCGCGATCCGCGGTAGCCGCCTGTCACGCGGGTCGCGCAGTGGATTGGTCCACTCCTCGTCCGCGACGTCCTCGTCTACGTGTACCTCAGAGCTCACCGGCCCCATGCCCTTTCTCGGCAGTGCAATTGGATAAATGCACGATGACGGCGGAGCGCTGAGAAATTAGGTGACTCCGCCGTCATACAGCTGGTTAAACCTGTGCGCGTACGGCGTCGTAGAGATCGTTCCATGCCTTGATGAACTTGTCGACGCCCTGGGTTTCCAGGAGCGCGAAGACCTCCTCGAGATCGATGCCCTCATCGGCGAGGCGCGCGAACACCGACCGAGATTCCTCCTCGAAGCCGCGGACGGTGTCGCCGGTAACCTCGCCGTGCTCGGCGAACGCGGTGATCGTGTCCATCGGCAGCGTGTTGACGGTGCCGTGGGTTACGAGCCCGGTGACGTACATCGTGTCGGGGTAATCGGGGTTCTTCACGCCGGTCGACGCCCACAGCAAGCGCTGGGGCTGGGCGCCGGCGGAAGCGAGTTCCTTCCAATCCGCGGTGCGGGTGATGTCCTGGAATTCCGCGTGGCACAGGCGTGCACCTGCGAGCCCGGCGAGGCCGCGCAGCTCGGAGTCCTCGGACAGCCGGCTGTCGACCTCTGTGTCGAGACGCGAGACGAACACGGAGGCGACCGAGTGGATCGCCGAGATGTCGTGGCCGTTGGCGTGCGCGGCGGCGAGACCGGAGATGTAGGCCTGCGCGACCTTGCGGTAGCGGTCGGGGGAGAAGATGAGCGTGACGTTGACGTCGACGCCTTCTGCAAGCACCCGGCTAATCGCCGGAAGGCCCTCGAGGGTCGCCGGGATCTTGATCATCACGTTCGGGCGATCGACGGAGGCTGCCAATTCGAGCGCCTGGGCGACGGTGGCCTCTGTGTCGTGCGCGAGCCGCGGATCGACCTCAAGCGAGACGCGACCATCAACGCCACGTGAATTGTCGTAGATCGGGCGGAGGACGTCGCAGGCGCGGCGCACGTCCTCTGTCGTGAGTTCGCGGACCACGTGGTCGACAAGCTCGTCGCCTTGCGCGCCGTCGGCGCTCGAGACTGCCTCGGAGACCGCACCCGAGTAGGCGTCACCATCGGCGATCGCCGCCTTGAAGATCGCGGGGTTGGTCGTCACACCGACGATGGCGAGATCCTTGGTGTATTCGTCGAGCGTGCCCGAGTCGATGAGGTTCCTGTTGAGATCGTCGAGCCAAATGGAAACGCCCGACGCCGCAAGGGCGGCAAGGTTGGCGTTGGTCATCAGTTGTCCTCTCGGCCGCGTGCGGCCTTCGCCGCGTCGATCGATTCCTCCGCCGCCGCGACCACAGCTGCGGAAGTGATGCCGAATTCGTTGTAAAGCGTCTGGTAGTCGGCGGACGCACCGAAGTGTTCGAGCGAGACCGCGCGGCCATGATCACCGAGGAGCCGGTGCCACGGCATCGCGATGCCCGCCTCCACCGAGACGCGTGCGCGTACCTCCGGAGGAAGCACGTCGTTGCGATACGTCTCGTCCTCCTCGAGGAACCAGTCGTAGCACGGCACCGACACTACTCGTGCTCCGATTCCGCGTCCGCCGAGTTCCTCGGCGGCCTCGAGCGCGAGAGCAACCTCGGAACCGGTGGCGAGGAGAACGACATCGATCCCTTCCTCCGAGTCGCGGAGCACGTAACCACCGCGCTCGACCCCGTCGCGGGCGGAATCCTTCGTGCCCTCGAGGACGGGAACGTTCTGGCGTGTGAGCGCAAGCCCTTTCGGTCCGGGCTTGCTCACTGCGGCGGCCCACGCGGCGGCGGTCTCGTTGGCATCGGCCGGGCGCAGGATCGACAGGTTCGGGATCGCGCGGAGGGCGGCGAGCTGTTCCACCGGCTGGTGGGTCGGGCCGTCTTCGCCGAGGCCGATCGAATCGTGCGTCCACACGTAGGTCACGTGAGTGTTCTGCAGTGCCGCGAGGCGGACTGCAGGGCGCATGTACTCCGAGAAGATGAGGAACGTACCGCCATATGGGAGCGTGTTCCCGTGCAGTGCGATGCCGTTGAGCACCGCAGCCATGGCATGTTCACGGATACCGAAGTGGAGGTTACGGCCGTACGGGTTCGCCGAGAACGACGACGTCGAGATCGACTCGGGGCCGAAGGACGATGCGTCCTTGATCAGCGTGTTGTTCGAGCCGGCGAGATCGGCGGAACCGCCCCACAGCTCTGGGAGCGTGGCGGCGAGCGCCTGAATCGTCGCCTCCGAGGCCTTGCGGGTCGCGATGCCCTTGGCATCGGGCTCCCAGGTCGGAAGCTCGCCATCCCAGCCCGAAGGCAGGTCGCCGCTGCGTAGGCGGTCGTACAGGTCCTTCCGCTCCGGATTGGCGTTGGCCCACTGCGCGAAGAGCTCGTCCCATTGCGCGTGAACACGCGCGCCGCGCTCGAGAGCCTCTCGCGTGTGCTCGATGACGTCCTGGGAGACCTCGAACGGTGCGGTGCCTTGCAGGCCCACCGCCTCGCGCACGGCCTCGACCTCGTCCGCGCCGAGCGCGGCGCCGTGCGAAGAGCCGGTGTTCATCTTCTTCGGCGCCGGGAAGCCGATCACCGAACGCAGGACGATGAGCGACGGCTTGTCGGTAACCTGTCGAGAGGTCTTCAGCGCTTCCTCGATCGCCTCGAGGTTGTTTGCGCCATCGACGTGCACGACGTGCCAGCCGTAGGCCTCGTAGCGCGCCGCGACGTCCTCGGAGAAGGCGATGTCGGTGTCGTCCTCGATGGAGATGTTGTTCGCGTCGTACACCACGACGAGGTTGCCGAGCTGCTGTGTGCCGGCAAGGGAGGACGCCTCGGAGGTGACGCCCTCCTGCATGTCACCGTCGGAGGCGATGACGTAGACGAAATGGTCGAAGGGGCTCTTGCCCTCGGGAGCCTCCGGGTCGAACAGACCGCGCTCGAAACGCCCCGCCATGGCCATGCCGACTGCGGTGGCCAGTCCCTGCCCGAGAGGACCCGTGGTCGTTTCCACGCCCTTTGTGTGGTGAACCTCCGGGTGCCCCGGGGTGAGGGATCCCCATTTACGAAGTTGTTTAAGGTCCTCGATCTCGAGTCCATACCCGGCGAGGTAGAGCTGAATGTACTGCAGAAGGCTGGCGTGGCCTGCGGAGAGTACGAAACGATCGCGCCCGGTCCAGTCGGCGTCCGCCGGATCGATCCGCATCACGCGCTGGTACAGGGAGTAGGCGAGCGGAGCGAGGCTCATCGCGGTGCCGGGGTGGCCGCTTCCGCAGTTCTCGACCGCATCCGCAGCGAGCATCCGCGCCGTCGCCACGGCCTTGGAATCCAGTTCGGTCCAGTTGGACGGATTGCTGTCTTTGGTGAGTTCGGCAACTTCCGAAGGACTGAACACTGTAGAGGCACTCCCATTTTGTCTATTAATTGCAAGGTCAATGGTTCACTTTGCCCGAAGGGTAATCGGCTGCGAGCGAGAATCACCGACACGCGTACCCCTCCAGCCTAGTGACGCCAGCCCGAAAGTGTCTGCCCGCCTACCGTCGACGGACCATGATTGCGTCTTGCTTTGAGGCGGCACGTAGACTGATAAAGCAATTGGCACTCGGCGCGCCGGATCTTCGGTGCGCGCCAGTTTGCCATAAAGCGATCGTCCATCCGCGCGGCGCCGTGAATCCAGTGCTTCGGAAAACAGCGCACGGCGCGATCAGAGGAGAGCAGTGCACGAGTCCAGGCAAGGTCGGGGTGACGTTTCGGCGTCGGCAGATTCTCGGCAACCGGATGGAGCCGGCGACACCGTCCCCGGCGCCGCTGCCACCGAATCCGTCTCTTTCGGTCGGCGGGTGCTCGACGTTCTCGGGGCTTACCTCGCTCTTACCAAACCGAGAGTCATCGAACTTCTCCTGGTCGCCGCCATCCCGGCCTTGCTCCAGGCGGATCGCGGCAACGTCCACCTATCACTCACTTTGCTCACTCTGGTCGGTGGCTGGATGGGCGCGGCCGGCGCCAACACCTACAACATGGTGGTCGACTACGACATCGACCAGGTGATGAAGCGCACGGAGAAGCGTCCGCTGGCCCGCCACGCGGTCACTCGCCGTGCGGCGTTCATATTCGCAACGACCCTCACCATCTGTTCGATGCTGTGGCTCGGTTTGCTCGCGAAGAGTTGGCTCGCCGCAGGATTCATTCTCGCGACCGTCTTGTTCTACGTGCTCGTCTACACGATGATTCTCAAGCGGCGTACCTGGCAAAACGTTGTGTGGGGCGGCGCGGCCGGGTGCATGCCGGTACTCGTTTCGTGGGCCGTCATCGCCGACCATCTGCCCGAAGGGCAGGACGCCAATTGGTGGCAGGCGATCGTCCTGTTCCTCATCATCTTCTTCTGGACGCCGCCGCACACGTGGGCACTGTCCATGCGCTACAAAGAGGACTACAAGGCCGCCGGCGTGCCGATGCTGCCCGTCGTCAAGACGCCGATCGAGGTCACCCGTCAGATCCTCATCTACACGTGGGTTACGGTGCTTGTCACGTTCCTACTCATTCCCGCCGCTGGCTGGATCTATGCTGTCGGCGCGGTCGGCTTCGGCGCATGGTTCCTCATCATGGCGCACCGCCTGCACGCAGGCGTCAAGCGCGGGGTCGAGGTCAAGCCGCTCGCGCTGTTCATCCTCTCGAACAATTATCTCGCCGCCGTGTTCGTCGCGCTTTCCGTCGATGCGGTCCTCGGCCTCCAAACGATCTCCGGATACCTTTCCTGACGTCGAACGCCGCGGCCCCAAGGGGAGCCGGGGCGTTCTGCTGAAGTCGGTCCCGCCAGATTCAGATCAGGCCAAGGGATCGAGGACGATCGAACCCGTCGTGGCACGTGCTTGTAGCGCCCGGTGTGCGCGGGCCGCTTCTGACAGCGGGAACGTCGCGCCCACATCCAGCGTCAGTTCGCCGCGGGCGAGCGCACCGAGTACGTCATCGGCGCGCGCAAGGAACTCTTCGCGCGTCGGGATGAAGTGCGCGAGCGTCGGCCTCGTGAGCTGCAACGATCCGCCGGAGTTGAGCCGTTGGATGTCGAACGGCGGCACCGGTCCGGACGCGGCGCCGTAGAGCACCATCGTGCCGCGGGTCTGGAGGCTCCCGAGCGAGTTGTTGAACGTGCTGGCCCCCACGCCATCGAAAACCGTCGCCACTCCGCCGTCAGACATTCGTCTGATTGTCTCGGGGGTTGCATCCTCGTACCGCAACACCGCCTGCGCACCCCTCGCGCGCGCGATCTCGGCCTTGTCCTCGGTGGAGGTGGTGGCGATGACCTTGAAGCCCTTGTCCACGCACATCTGGATGAGCAGTTGCCCGACACCGCCGGCGCCGGCGTGGACGAGCACGTAGTCGCCGGGGACCGCGCGGTGCGTGTCGTTGACCAGGTAGTGCGCGGTCATTCCCTGTAGAAGCGCGGAAGCGGCGACGTCATCGGACAGCTCGTCCGGAACCCTGACGGCATGCGCTGCCGGAACTCGCACGTATTGGGCGTAGCTCGATTCCGCGCGGCACCACGCAACGCGATCGCCGGGCGCGAATTCGGACACGCCGGTACCCACGGTGACGACAACTCCGGCGCCCTCGTCGCCGGGCACGTACGGCGTCTCGCGTGGGTAGATGCCCTCGCGGAAATAGGTGTCGATGTAGTTCACGCCGATGCGCACCGGACGTACGAGGATCTCGCCGATTCCCGGCTCGGGATCCTTGACTTCCGTGTACTCGAGAACGTCTGGACCGCCATGTGAGAAAACGACTATTGCATGCATACTTCAAGTATTCCCCGTGGCGAATCGGGATTGCCACTACCGGTCGGTAAGATGGCTGGCATGACTTCCTCGCAGGGCAGCGGCAAACTGCAACTTCACTCGCGATATGGGCAGGGCCCGAAGGCAAAGGCCGACGGAGCGATCTCCTTGTCCGGCGGCACATCCGGAGGTACGGACTCCGCCGAAAAGGCGACCGCCCCCTCCGGAGAAGCGACCCCGTCGGGGGATGACGCCGGAGCCGGCGCCTCCCAGGACGCCGCCGAAGCGACCCCACAAGTTGAGAAGCCAGCCGCCGAGCCGGAGGCCACCGGGGCAGAGGAAACTGCAACCGACACCACGGATTCGGGTAGCCGGAACGCAGGGCTCAAGGTTGGTGCTCCGGCTTCCGAACCGGCCGAGGGGTCGAGCGGCAAGCTGAAGCTCGGCGGTTCTCGCGCCAAGGCGCCCGGCGGAGGTGCCAACACACTCGTGCCCGCCGGTGGCGCCGCAGCCGGGGCGGCCACTACCGACTCCGGCCCCGCGTCTGACTCTGCCCCCGAGGAGTCCTCCGCGGATAACGCGCCGGAAGATGCTTCTGTCGAGACTTCGTCCGAAGAGGCGAAGGCCACCGAGCCCGAGACACCTGAGGCCGAGACTTCTCAGGCCGAAAAGAAGACGGGCGGTGCGCCGGCGTCTGGCGGCGGGCTCTCCCTCGGCGGTGGATCGAAAGCCAAGGCGCCCGGTGGCGGCAGCAACAAGCTCGCGCTCGGAGGTGCTGCGGCGGCCGCAGGCGCGGGCGCCGCTGCTGCAGCAACGGGCTCGTCCAGCGCGACCGACGCAGACGCAGACAAGAAGGAAGCCCCGTCCGAGTCGGCCACAGATTCCACCGAAGAGAGGAAGACCTCCGGGGCTCCGGCTGCAGGCGGCGGCCTCAAGCTCGGGGGCGGTTCCAAGGCGAAGGCTCCGGGCGGCGGCTCCGGTGGGCTGAAGCTCGGCGGCGGCACCTCCGCCTCGTCCGCGCCGTCGGACGAGTCCTCGGCGAAGGAGACCCCGGCCGAGGCCGAGAAGCCCGCTGCGGATGAGCCTAAGAAGGTCGCTCCGAAGAGCGGCGGGGCCCAGGGCGGACTCAAGCTCGGCGGCGGCTCGAAGGCCGCCGCCCCGGGCGGAGGTTCCGGTGGGCTGAGTCTTGGTGGTGGAAAGTCCGAGTCCGGATCGGACGATTCCTCGGCCGAGAAGTCAGACGACAACTCGGGAAAGACCGCTGCGGCAGCCACGGCTGCCGGTGGCGCGGCCGCTGCGGGCGCCGCCGCGGCGTCGACGTCTACGAAGAAGGACGAGACGGCGGAGAAGGAGCCGGAGGCGCCGGCCGAGCCCGAGGGCCCGAAGGCGCCGGAGAAGACCGTGAAGAACGTGAAGAAGTTCATCCGGGCCCATGGGGATTCGGCGTACGTCGTCATCCAGCCTGTCGGTCGACGCGGTGTGCGCTTGTCTCTTGTCGGAGATGACGGCGTACTCGGTGATCAGTTCGTCGACACCCTCGAACAGGCTCATGCGGTCCTCGAGGCGGTTCCCTCGCTCGAAGAGGACGATTGGTCGAAGAAGACCACGCTCAAGGTCGATGTTCCCGCCGGACACTGGAAGAAGATGGCAGGTTCGTCCAAGCTCGTCTGATCCTCGGGGCCTCGCCCCGTTATACGAAAATGGCCCGGCGCACGCCGGGCCATTTCTCGAATCGGTACGTCCGCAGCGGGTGCGTCCACGGGCCCCTATTCGGCGGCGACCTCTAGTCGGCCGTGGCCGACACTGGCGCGGCGCCGCGCGAGCGGCCCGATGACCACAGCATTCCCGTCAGTGCGGTGACAATGCCCGCGCCGGCCACGTGCGCGATGACGAGAAGCTCGGGGACGCCCATCCAGTACTGGACGATGCCGATGAGCCCCTGACCAAGCACACCAATGGCCAGATAGATGGCGCGGCGCTTGACGAGGCGCTCGGCGCCGACGGCGTAAAGCGCGAATAGGAGCCCGATGACCAGCGCGAGATAGGCGAGCATCAGCTCGCCGTGAATGTGGGCGAGCAGGTCGATGTCGATCTGGAGCCGCTCATGCGCGCCGACGCGTGCGTCGCCGGCGTGCGGTCCGGCCCCGGTGACCAAGGTTCCGGTCACGAGAACGGCGGCCAGGGCCACACCCGAAAGCAGCGTGAGCAACCGCAGCGGGGTCCCGACGGTGCGCCGGACGGGCTCGTCGTCGTCCTCGCGGATACGGGCGAACAGCATCGACGCGAACCATACGAGTGCCAGCGACGGGATGAGGTGAATTGCGACGGTCCACCACAGGAGGCCGGCGAGTACGGTGATACCGCCGACTATGCCCTGGGCGAGAATACCGAAAGGCATGATCCACGCAAGCATCTTCAGATGCTTCCGGCGTCCCGCGCGCAGCACGGCGAGCAGGAGCGCGATGGACACCGCCGTCAGCACGAACGTGAGCGTTCGGTTGCCGAACTCGATGATCTGATGGATCCAGGGCGCCGCGCCCGGCACCGGGACGAAGCTGTCGCCGTTACAACGCGGCCACGTCTCGCAGCCCAGACCGGAGGCGGTTACACGGACCGTGGCGCCGGACGCCATGATCCCGATCTGGCAGATGAGGTTTGCCAGCGCCAGCCACCACTGTGTCCGCAGGCTCGGCTCGGGCAGCCGCATCAATAGCGAGCGGGCCTTGCCGCCTGGTTCCCGCACTTGGGCGTTGGGATCGGTGGAGGGTCTTGCGTCCGACTGGCTCGTGCTGCTCACACCTACCGATTGTATTGCCGACGCCGTCATTCCCAGCATTTGGGTGGAGCAATACCCCATTTATGACGTCGGAGGTCACACCCCTCATACCAGCCGCGACCTTCACTACGTGAACGAGAAATAGCGCGAAGCCGCCGTCACCCCGAGAAGAGACCACGCCGCCAGGACGATGAGCTCCATCGCAGGGAAGCTCCCGCCAAGAGATTCGCCGATGCCCGCCGTCAGCGCATAGGAGGGGATGATGAGCAGGACGTTGTGCAGAGAATCGGAGACTTCGACGATTCCGGTCGCAAGCCCCGCGAAGCCGAGCAACACGAACCAGATGAGGTTTGCCAGGCCAAGCGTGATTTCGGCTTTGAGCGTTCCGCCGAGCAGTAGTCCGAGGCTGCAGAATGCCGTAACGCCGAGCACTATGGGGATAAGCGCCAGAAGAAGGCCGCCGATCGAGGGCCGCCAACCGAGTATCGCGGCGATAATGCCGAGGATCACCAGCTGACCTAAGACGATGACGAGGACCGCGGCGACCTTGCCGCCGACGATGATCGAGCGCGGCAGCGGCGTGCCGCCGAGGCGTTTAAGCGCGCCATAGCGGCGGTCGAAGCCGACCGCGATTGCCTGGCCAGTAAATGCGCTCGACATGATGGCCACGGCGAACACCGTCATTACGGCGTGCTCGACACGTGGATCCGGGATGGCGCCCTTGCCCAGCAATGTGAGCCCGAAGAGCAACGCGACCGGGATGAACAGGGCGAGGAGCAGCTGTTCGCCGTTGCGCACGAACAGGGAGACTTCCATCCGGGTCTGGGAGCGCAGCATCGCCGCACGCGTCGCAGGGGCCGAGGGGATGGAGAAAGTTCCGGCGGGGAATCGCTCGCTCATCGAAGGTCCTTCCCGGTGAGCTCCAGGAAGACGTCTTCCAAGGAGCGTTCGTGGCGTCCGATTCTCTCGATCGCCATCTCGCGGGTGGCGAAGTGGGCGCAGGCGGCGGCGAAGAGCTCGGGGGAGGAGGCCCCGTCGATGCTGATCTCGTTGGCTCTGTTTCCTCCTCGTACGCGCACGTCGAAGCCGCTCAGTGCGCCGGCGAGGCTGTCCAGTTCGGATGCGGGCACGTCGTCGGGGAAAGTCGCCACCACGCCGTCACTGAGCCCGAGTGAGGAGATCTGTTCGGGTGAGCCCGTCGCGACAACGCTGCCGCGGTCGATGATGACGACGGAGTCCGAAAGTTCGGCCGCCTCGTCCATGAGGTGGGTGGTGAGCAGCACGGCGACGCCATCGCGGCGAAGAGCGCGGACGAGGTCCCACACGGCGATGCGTGATTGGGCGTCGAGTCCGGCCGTTGGTTCGTCGAGGAACACCAATTCCGGTTTGCCGACGATGGCGCAGGCGAGGGACAGACGCTGCTGTTGCCCGCCGGATAGCCGGCGGTACGGGGTGCGGCCGTGTTCACGCATACCAAGTGTGTCGAGCAGCCAGTCGACGTCGAGCGGGTCCGCATAGAACGAGGCGATGAGCCGCAGCATTTCCTCGGTGCGTGACGCGGAGTAGGCGCCGCCACCCTGCAACATCATCCCGACCCGGGCGTGCACCTGCTCGCGGTCGGCGATGGGATCGAGCCCGAAGATCGAGATCGAGCCCTCGTCCGGAGCGATGAAGCCCTCGCACATCTCCACGGTCGATGTCTTTCCTGCGCCATTGGGTCCGAGAAGGGCCATTACCTCACCCCGATGGAGATCCAGATCGATTCCGTCGACCGCGGTGGTGTTGCCGTATCGGCGAACCAGCCCGCGGGCACGCAGTGCGAGAGTCTCGTCGGCCTTGGTCACGATGTCGATGTTATGTCCTCGCGTGCGCGCCCCGAGCTACCGCCCTGTGCGATCCGGTCAAGGCGGAGATACCCCGGCCGCCAGGCGCAGAGAAGAAGCCCGATCCCGAGGACTATCACCGTGGCGACCCAGGCACCGATCGTCACTGACGGAGGCGGGCCGTACCCAGGCGGGAGCACGAAGCACGCAAGAAGCGCGGAATACCCGATGACAAGGAGACGGAAGCGCCACGCCGACACCCACGCGGCGAGCGGAACCATTGCCCAAAGTGCGTACCAGGGCTGGACGACGGGGAACATGAGAACAATGCCGAGAAGCGCAAGCCCCATTCCTCCGAGGGGGTGCAGGTGCCCCTTCCACACGACCCACAGCAGCCAAAGCGTCCACAGGCCGGCGACAAGCATCCCGCCTGTCTGGGTGATCGCGAGCACCTGCTCGGTGTGATCGCCAAGTCCGAGTATTTGCCCGACCGCGCCGACGATGACGCCGAACGCCGTGGGCAGCGACAGCCAGGACCGCACCGCCGTGGCTGCGCCGAGCTTGGTCAGCCAGCCGAGTCCGGAATCGGTCACCGCCATCGCGATGAGCGTTGTCGCGATCGAAAGGGCCGCCATGACTCCCACCGCGCGCAGCAATGCGCCCCAGCTCGTGCCGATCCGGCGGGCGAGCGCGATTCCGACGAAGCCGAGGGCGACGGCGACCGGCAGTTTGACCATCGCCGCCGCTGTCACCAAAACCGTTCCCACGACGAATAACGCGTACTCGCGCTTTTCCCACCGCCCCACGTGATCGGTGGCGCGGAGAACCGCGACGAGCCCGACGCCTAGGAATCCGAGCATTACCGATTCGCTGTGGATGCCGCTGACGAGATGGAAAAGTACGAGTGGGTTGCCAACGCCCAGCCACAGTGCGGCGACATCGGATACGCCGCAGCGGCGCGCGAGGCGGGGGATGGCCCAGGCTGTCGCGATGATCCCGATGACGGCAAAGATGCGGTGTAGCGCAAGTCCGGCGACGACGTTGTCGCCGGTGATATCGAAGACAAAGCGTTCGATCGCGAGAAAGCCGGGGCCGTACTGGTTCGCCGTTTCGCGCCACATTGTCGGGACGTTGATCGTGAGCGGATGGTCGACCCCGAGCGCCGCCACCGGTCCGAGCGAATATGGATCCTTGAGTACCTCTGCCATCGCGCCGTGAGCGAGGTAGCTGTAGACGTCCTTGGAGAACATCGGCGGAGCGACGGCCAGTGGGATGGCCCACGCGGCGATGATTCGGTCGAGTTCGAGCCGCCGCAGAGTGGGCAGAGGCCTTCCGCGGAATGAGCGGCCAAGTGCGTAGTAACCAAGGGCGAGCCAGCACAGGGTGAGCGACACCATGCCGATCATCGCGATGGTCATCGAGCCCTGCTGGACGCGAAGCAGGAAGCCGACGACCCGTTCGCCCTGGGCCGGGTTCTGCAACACCGGCAACGCGCCGGCGCCGACAGCGCCGAATGCCATGAGCATCGACGCCGCCGTGCCCAGCAGCCGAAGCCTCGCGACGCGGATGGCGCGGATTTCGTCGAGAGGTTGGTGCGCCTGCTCGGACGTCGCGATCCGGGAGGCTGCCGCCCCGAAGGCGGCCGAGGCGTACCCGAGCCTCTCGCTCCACCAGGCGCCGAGGCTCCGTTTTCCGCCGGCTTCGCCCGTGGGGGTGTCGCTCGGGGGGCCGCCCGATACCTGGTCAGGAGACGCGTGGATCTGCGGTTGGTCTTCCACGCATCTGCTCCTTCGCTGCCGTCCGCACCTCGCGGCCGGGCCGCGCGGTGTCAATTGCCCACTACACGAGCGCGCCCGATCACTCGCACGCCGTCCGTATTCTCTCGGTTCTCTCGCTCCACCATAGTTTTCCCTATGACGTCGGACGCCGAGTTCCCTCGGCGCCCGGCACCGATTGCGTCCTTTTTCGGGGTGGAATTATTTACGAAACATATATGTTGCGTAATGTAGAGAGGCGTGAGGAGGTGAGTTGATGTCTGTCGCACCTATTGCACCCGAAAGTAAACCCGATTCGCCATCGAGCGGGGACGCCGGGGCCGGTACTCGAGAGAAGGTTCTCGGTCATCTGCTGCGGCATCCGGATTCGACGGCTGCGGAAGTTGCCCAGACGCTGTCCCTCACTCCGACGGCGGTGCGCCGCCACCTGGAAAATCTCGCAGAAGAGTCGTTGGTAGAAACGATTCGTCGGCCTTCGGGAGGACGTGGACGCCCGGCGCGAGCCTGGCGGATCACCGCTCGAGGCCGTGGTCTGCGGGGCGATTCCAACGGGCAGCTCGCTCTTGGGGCGCTTGAGGCCCTCCGAGAGGCGGGTGGTTCGGAAGCGGTGTACAAGTTCGCCTCGCGTCGTTTCTCTGCTCTTGTCGCCGGTGTCGAACCGGCCTCGGGACCGGACGATGTCGAACGCGCGGCGAGGGATCTCGCGACGGCCCTGTCGGAGGCGGGTTACGAAGCAACGGTGGACGAATCCATTGCCGGGGTGCAGCTTTGCCAGCACCATTGCCCGGTGTGGGACGTCGCCTCGAGCTGTCCGGAGCTGTGCGCCGCAGAGCAGGACGTGCTCGAGGTCAAGCTCGGTACACATATCCAACGCCTGGCGACGTTGGCCGTGGGTAACTGTGCGTGCACCACGAACATTCCCGTTCTAGATGGCCAGCCGGAACCGGAAGAGGTCGGCGATGTCTCCTAGCTCCCGGAATTGGACGTTCTGACCACAAACCTGCACGATTTCCCTGATAAACGACCGTCGGCAGCGTGACTGCCCTTGCATTGCCAGACGTAATAACCGAAAGGACGAGGTCGAATGACTCTCAGCCAGGACCAAGTGTCGGCCGAGACAACAGAGCGCGAATTGACCACAGACGAGGAAATCATCGATTCGATCGGTGCTTACCAGTTTGGCTGGCACGACAGTGACGCCGCCGGCGCCGCCGCCCAGCGTGGCCTCTCGCAGAATGTTGTTCGCGATATCTCGGGCAAGAAGTCCGAACCCGAGTGGATGCTCGAGGCACGCCTGAAGGCGCTCCGTATCTTCGAGAAGAAGCCGATGCCCACGTGGTCGGCCGACCTGTCCGGCATCGACTTCGAGAACATCAAGTACTTCGTCCGGTCCACGGAGAAGCAGGCCACCAGCTGGGAAGAGCTGCCCGAGGACATCAAGGCCACCTACGACAAGCTCGGCATCCCGGAGGCGGAGAAGCAGCGCCTCGTCGCCGGTGTCGCCGCTCAGTACGAGTCCGAGGTCGTCTACCACCAGATCCGCGAGGACCTGGAGAGCCAGGGCGTCATCTTCGTCGACACCGACTCCGGTCTTCGCGAGCACCCCGAGCTGTTCAAGGAGTACTTCGGCTCGGTCATTCCGGCCGGGGACAACAAGTTCTCCGCGCTCAACACCGCAGTGTGGTCCGGCGGTTCCTTCATCTACGTCCCGCCGGGCGTCCACGTGGACATCCCGCTGCAGGCCTACTTCCGCATCAATACCGAGAACATGGGCCAGTTCGAGCGCACTCTCATCATCGTCGACGAGGGCGCTTACGTGCACTACGTCGAGGGTTGCACCGCGCCGATCTACAAGTCCGACTCGCTGCACTCCGCGGTCGTCGAGATCATCGTGAAGAAGGGCGGCCGTTGCCGCTACACGACGATCCAGAACTGGTCGAACAACGTCTACAACCTCGTCACCAAGCGTGCGCGCGCCGAAGAGGGCGCCACGATGGAGTGGATCGACGGCAACATCGGCTCCAAGGTCACGATGAAGTACCCGGCCGTGTGGATGACCGGTGAGCACGCCAAGGGCGAGGTTCTGTCCGTGGCGTTCGCCGGCGAGGGACAGCATCAGGACACCGGTTCGAAGATGGTGCACCTCGCGCCGAACACCTCGTCCTCGATCGTCTCCAAGTCCGTCGCCCGTGGCGGTGGACGCTCGGCGTACCGCGGTCTGATTCAGGTCAACCCGGGCGCCAAGGGCAGCAAGTCCACAGTCAAATGTGATGCTCTGCTGGTCGATAACATCTCCCGATCCGACACCTACCCGTACGTCGATATCCGCGAGGACGACGTGACGATGGGCCACGAGGCCACTGTGTCCAAGGTCTCCGACGACCAGCTGTTCTACCTCATGAGCCGCGGTATGGACGAGGACGAGGCCATGGCCATGATCGTCCGCGGCTTCGTCGAGCCGATCGCGAAGGAACTCCCGATGGAGTACGCGCTCGAGCTCAACCGTCTGATCGAGCTGCAAATGGAAGGATCGGTGGGTTAATCCATGGCAACGACTGAAAAGGCCACCGATCTCGTGCCGGGCAAGGTCACCGGTGCCACCGCGGGCAAGGAATTCGACGCTTCGCTCACCAAGGGTGACGTCTTCACGTCTCGCGACGTGGAGGCCTTCGAGGTGCCCACCTTCAAGGACGAAGTCTGGCGTTTCACTCCGCTCAAGCGGCTTCGAGGTCTCCACGACGGCAAGGGAGTCGAGGTCACGGGCTCGATTGAGCTGACCGTGGGCGATAACGACGGAAACCCGGTCGACGGCGTCAGCGTGGAAAATGTCGCCACCGACGATCCCCGCATCGGGGAGGCCGGGGAGCCGCGCGATCGCGTGCAGGCACAGGCCTTCACGTCGACCGACACCGCGACGATCATGACGGTCGCCAAGGAGCGCGAGCTCGAGACCCCGGTGGTCGTGAAGATGACGGGCCCCGGCGAGGGCAAGGTCGCCTTCGCCCATACCCAGATCCGTGTCGAGCGCTTCGCGCGGGCGATCGTCGTTCTCGACCAGGTCGGCAGCGGAACGATCGGCGAGAATGTCGAGTTCATCGTCGACGACGGCGGCTACCTCGAGGTCATTACCGTGCAGGACTGGGAGGACGACGCCGCCCACCTCGCCGGCCATCACCTCAAGGTCGGACGCGACGCTCGCGTGCGATACACCGCAGCGTCCTTCGGCGGCGAGCTGATCCGAGTGTCCTCCGATGGTCACTTCACGGCGCCCGGCGGAGAGATCGAGATGTTCGGCCTCTACTTCGCGGACGACGGCCAGCACATCGAGCATCGTCTTCTCGTCGATCACGATACCCCGAACTGCCGCTCGAACATCATGTACAAGGGTGCGCTGCAGGCGGACAAGACGTCGAAGCTTCCCGATGCCCACGCGGTCTGGGTTGGCGACGTGCTCATTCGTGCGGCCGCTACCGGCACCGACACCTACGAGCTGAACCGTAACCTCATCCTCACCGACGGCGCGCGCGCCGACTCCATTCCGAACCTGGAGATCGAGACCGGCGAGATCGAGGGCGCAGGCCACGCGAGTGCAACCGGACGTTTCGATGACGACCAGCTGTTCTACTTTCAGGCCCGCGGCATCCCGGAGGAAGTCGCTCGCCGGCTCGTCGTACGCGGATTCTTCGGCGAGGTGATCGCCAAGATCTCCGTCAAGGATGTCCGTGAGCGTCTCGCGGAGTACGTCGAGGACGAGCTCGCGCTCGTCGGCGTCTAGCAACCGTTCTACTTAGCGGCCCTTCGCCGGGAGTTACCGGCGAGGGGCGCCACAAACCACTTATCGAAAGCGATTGATCTCATGTCTACTTTGGAAATCCGCGGCCTCACCGCGCGAGTGGCAGCCACCGACGAGAACGAGGAAGCGAAAGAAATCCTCAAGGGCGTCGACCTCACCATCAACTCTGGCGAGACCCACGCGGTGATGGGCCCGAACGGTTCGGGCAAGTCCACACTGTCTTACGTCATCGCCGGCCACCCCAAGTACGAGGTCACCGGCGGCACCATCACCCTCGACGGTGAGGACGTGCTGTCGATGAGCGTGGACGAGCGTGCCCGCGCAGGACTCTTCCTCGCCATGCAGTACCCCGTCGAGGTGCCCGGCGTGTCGATGTCGAACTTCCTGCGCACCGCCGCGACCGCAGTTCGCGGCGAGGCCCCGAAGCTGCGCCACTGGGTCAAGGAAGTCAAGTCCGCCATGAACGATCTCAAAATCGACCCGAACTTCGCCGAGCGTTCGGTCAACGAGGGCTTCTCCGGCGGCGAGAAGAAGCGCCACGAGATTCTCCAGCTCGATCTACTCAAGCCGAAGATCGCGGTGCTCGACGAGACCGACTCCGGACTCGACGTCGATGCCCTCCGCGTCGTCTCGGACGGCGTGAACCGCTACAAGGAGGGCGAGAACGGCGGCATCCTGCTCATCACGCACTACACGCGCATCCTCCGCTACATCAAGCCGGACACCGTCCACGTGTTCGCCGATGGCCGCATCGTCACCTCCGGCGGCCCCGAGCTCGCCGACGAGCTCGAAGAGCACGGCTACGAGCGCTACACCGACGCGGCGAAGGCGTAGGTACCACGTTGTCCTCAGCACTGGATATCACCAAGATCCGCGAGGACTTTCCGATCTTGTCGCGCACGGTGCGCGATGGAAAGCCCTTGATCTACCTGGACTCGGGCGCCACATCGCAGCGCCCCAGGCAGGTGCTCGACGCCGAATACGAGTTTCTCACCACGTCGAATGCGGCGGTTCACCGAGGCGCGCATCAGCTCGCCGAGGAAGCGACCGACGCCTACGAGGACGCGCGTGAGGCGCTCGCCGGCTTCGTCGGCGCCGATGCCGACGAGCTCGTGTTCACCAAGAACGCGACCGAGGCGCTCAACCTTGTGGCGTTCGTCCTCGGCGACGACCGCTTCGAGGGGCACCACGTCGGCGAGGGCGACGAGATCGTCGTCTCCGAACTCGAGCACCACGCGAACCTTGTTCCTTGGCAGGAGCTCGCCCGCCGGACGGGCGCGACTCTCAAATGGTTCGGGCTCACCGAAGACGGTCGCATCGACCTCGACTCGCTCGAACTCACCGAGCGCACGAAGGTCGTCGCGTTGACGCACCAGTCGAATGTCACCGGCGCCGTTCTCGATGTGGCCCGCGTCGTCGACATGGCCAAGGCCGTCGGCGCGCTCACGGTGCTCGACGCCTGCCAGTCGGTTCCGCATATGCCGGTCGACTTCCGTGCGCTCGGTGTCGACTACGCCGCTTTCTCCGGGCACAAGATGCTCGGCCCCTCCGGCGTAGGCGTCCTCTACGGCCGTCGCGAGTTGCTCGCGCAGATGCCGCCGTTCCTCACGGGCGGATCGATGATCGAGACGGTGACGATGGAGGGTACGACCTTCGCCGCACCGCCCCAGCGGTTCGAGGCGGGTGTTCCGATGACGTCGCAGGCCGTCGGTTTCGGGGCCGCCGTACGCTATCTCGAGCGCATCGGGATGGATGCGGTCGCGGCGCACGAGGCCGAGCTCACCGCACGGGCCCTCGAAAAGGTGTCCGCCATCGACGGAGTGCGCATCGTCGGACCGACGGACAACACCGCTCGTGGTGGCGCCGTGTCCTTCGTCGTCGACGGGGTCCATGCCCACGACGTCAGCCAGGTGCTCGACGACCGCGGTGTTGCCGTGCGCGTCGGACATCACTGCGCGTGGCCCCTGCATCGCGCCTATGGAATAAATTCGACCGTCAGAGCGTCATTCGCGGTGTACAACACACTTGACGAGGCCGATGCGCTGGCAGAAGCTGTAGTCGCGGCGCAAGACTTCTTTGCAGTGAGGTAGGGGATATGAAGCTCGAACAGATGTATCAGGAAGTGATCCTCGATCACTACCGAAACCCGCAGCTTTCAGGCCTCCGCGAACCTTTCGGCGCAGAAGTCCACCACGTTAATCCGACGTGCGGCGACGAGCTCACGCTTCGACTTGAGCTCGGGCCCGACGGACGGACGGTCGAGGATATTTCCTACGAGGCCCAGGGCTGTTCCATCTCCCAGGCCTCGACGTCGATGATGGCGAGCCTCCTCGTGGGCAAGCCCGTCGAAGAGGCGATGGAGATTTTCGACGGCTTTCACGAGATGATTTCCTCCCGCGGGAAGATCGACGGCGACGAGGACCTGCTCGACGATGCCGTCGCTCTCCAGGGCGTGTCCCAGTACCCGGCGCGCGTCAAGTGCGCTCTGCTGGGTTGGATGGCCTTCAAAGACGCACTTGTCCAGCAGCAAAAGTAGTCATCACAGGAGTGATCGAAAATGACTGACGCCACGCAGCAGAAGACCGGCGAAGATGTCGCCGCCGAGGCTGATGCCTCGCAGGACGACTCGATGTCCTACAACGGCGAATTCCGTCCCGCCGCCGACCGCACCGAGCAGAGCCCCGAGGACCTCGAGCTCGCCGCCGATGTCGAGGAAGCGATGCGCGACGTCGTCGACCCCGAGCTCGGCATCAACGTGGTCGACCTCGGCCTCGTGTACGACATCTGGATTCACGACGGCAAGACCGCCCGGGTCGACATGACGCTGACCTCAGCCGCATGTCCGCTCACCGACATGATCGAGGACCAGGCGCACAGCGCGGTCGTCGACGACGGGCCGTGCGACGAGCTCGAGCTCAACTGGGTATGGATGCCGCCGTGGGGCCCCGAGAAGATTACCGATGACGGACGTGAGCAGCTCCGCGCGCTCGGGTTCACGATCTGATCTGACTCCAATCGCCCCGGGGCCTTAGGCCCCGGGGACTCCGGGAACCTACCGTCCGAGAAGCGCCGCGCGTGCCACCGATGCACGCGTGGCGTTTGTCGTATTCCACCACTGTGTGGCCATCGCCATTCCGGTCGGCAATGCCCTCGAACTTCGGTCCAGAAACGCTTGTTGACGTCGCACGTCCATCGCGGCGAAGCCCGCGAACATTTCCTGTAGCGCCGGACCATCGAGCGCCAGGAGGGCGCGGAGACCCATGCGATGCAGCGCACGCGTCCCTACTCCCGCAGAGGAGGGGATGGGGCGCCCGGCCGCGAGCGCGTCGGCTGCGCCCACTGCGCTGCGAAGGATCTCTCCGACGCTGTATCCGGTGGCCGGATGCCCGGCGGTGCCGGCCGTGCCGAAAGTCTCTAGGCCCTTTGGGCGCTTCGCCGGTAGCACGGGGAATCGGACTTTCTCGGTCGCGAACACCCCGCGCGAACTCTCGACATCGTCAAGATCTCCGGCCCTTCCACGTGTTCCGGAGGCCCAGCCGAGCCGCTGATGGAGGCGTTCTCGCAATTCGGTGATCGACAACGCCGGCGCTCCGACGAGGTCGGTCTCCTCGAGAAGCACCCTGTCTCCGGGCAGATTGACGGCGTAGAGGAAACTGGGCACCGCGGGCGATCCGAAGGAGTCGGTGCGCCAGTCCATCAGGAAGCCTTTGCTCCCAGGAAGGTATTCGCGAGCCAGACCGGCCGGCAGGACGACGCCGTATGCGCTCTGGCACGTGGCCGCCGCCGGGTCGGCACGCAGGTCCGGTGGGACGGCGCCACGGCAGTCGACGACGCGCGTGCCCTGCGCCGCGAGGGCACCCAGATCGGCCGTGGAAGGTGCTTGCTCCGACGTCATGCCTGGAGGGCATGCGGCAGCGAGGGAGCGTTGTAGGGCAGGGGAGTCCACGACGACGTAATCCGCGGCGATCCGTCCGAACTCCGGGCGTGCGCCGGATCTGCGTGGAGCAACGAGTCGTGGGTGGGATGTCGTGGCGACAGGAACTTCGGAAAGCTCGGGGAAGGCTGCGCACGCGGCCTCCCACTGGTCGTCCCACATCCCGTAGGTCGCCGACCAGACACGCCCGGGTCTGGGGTCTACGGCGCGCACGGAGAGGCCCCGGCGGGAGCACGCGGCGGCGAGGGCGAGGCCCGCGGGACCGAGGCCGGCGATGAGGAAGTCGCGAGTGGGCATATCGTCCACCACATTAGCCCGGAGTTCGGCGGGAGATTCTCGGTTCGCCTCACGGGCGAAGCGGCCGGTAATGTGGCCCGTTGGCCAATCGGCTCGATTTGAAGGGAACGGCGCTTACACGTGATCACCATTGACGACCTAGAGGTACGCGCAGGTGTGCGCACCCTGCTGCACATGGACGGCCAGACGCTGCGTGTGCAACCGGGGGACCGCATCGGGCTCGTCGGTCGCAATGGCGCCGGTAAGACCACCACCATGCGCATCATCGCCGGCGAGGGGGAGCCCTACGGCGGCGAAGTCATCTCGACGAGCGAGATCGGCTATCTCCCTCAGGATCCGCGCGAGGGGAACATGGACCAGACGGCGAAGAACCGCGTGCTCTCCGCGCGTGGCCTCGACGAACTGATGGCGAAGATGTCGATCGAGCAAGAGCGAATGGCCGACGACTCCGACGCGAAAAGGCAGGAGAAGGCCGTTCGCCGCTTCGGTCGGTACGAGGAGGAATTCTCCGCGCGAGGCGGCTACGAGGCCGAAAGCGAGGCCGCACGGATCTGCGCCTCGCTGGGGCTGGAGGACCGCATCCTCGAGCAGCAGATGGGCACCCTTTCGGGCGGCCAGCGTCGCCGCGTCGAGCTCGCCCGGATTCTGTTCGCCGCTTCCGAGGGGGGCGGGAAGTCCGCGACGACGCTGCTTCTCGACGAGCCGACCAACCACCTCGACGCCGATTCGATCAACTGGTTGCGCGACTTCCTCGCCAAGCACGAGGGCGGGCTCATCATCATCTCCCACGACGTCGAGCTTCTCGAGGACGTGGTGAACAAGGTGTGGTTCCTCGACGCCGTGCGTGGCGAGGTCGATGCCTACAATCTCGGCTGGAAGAAATACCTCGAGCAGCGAGCCACAGACGAGGCGCGCCGCCGCCGCGAGCGCGCGAACGCCGAGAAGAAGGCTGCCACCCTGCGAACGCAGGCCGCCAAGCTCGGCGCGAAGGCGACGAAGGCCGCCGCAGCCAAGCAGATGCTCCGCCGCGCCGATTCGATGATCGACAACCTCGAGGAGGAGACGGTCGCCGATCGCACCGCCCGAATCGCTTTCCCGAAGCCGGCGGCGTGCGGCAAAACCCCGCTCTTCGCCAAGGGTCTGACCAAGATGTATGGCTCCCTCGAGGTCTTCGCCGGCGTGGACCTGGCGATCGACAAGGGCTCGCGGGTCGTCGTCCTGGGCTTCAACGGCGCGGGTAAGACCACGCTGCTCAAGCTGCTGGCGGGCGTCGAGCGCACCGACGGGGAAGGCGGCATCGTCTCGGGTCACGGGCTTCGCATCGGCTACTTCGCACAGGAACACGACACGCTCGACATGGACGCCACGGTGTGGGACAACATTCGACACCTCGCGCCCGATGCCGGCGAGCAGGACCTGCGCGGGCTACTCGGCGCATTCATGTTCTCCGGCCCGCAGCTCGACCAGCCGACCGGAACCTTGTCCGGTGGTGAGCGCACGCGCCTCGCCCTCGCCGGTCTCGTCTCCTCTGCGGCGAACGTGCTGCTGCTCGACGAGCCGACCAACAACCTCGATCCGGTCTCGCGCGAGCAGGTGCTCGACGCCCTTCGCACCTACGAGGGCGCCGTCGTCCTCGTCACACACGATCCGGGCGCGGTGCGCGCGCTGGAGCCGGAGCGGGTCATCGTGCTGCCAGACGGCACGGAGGATCTGTGGAACGACGAATACATGGAGATCGTCGAGCTCGCCTGACGCCATCTAACCGGCTATGACGTCGGACGTGCCGCTTTCCTTCGGCGTCCGAAGTCCTAGTCCGAGGTTCGCACCGACTGTTCGACGAGGTCGAGGACCTCTTCTGCGATCTCGACATCGCCGCCAGAGGCCAGGTGGGAGATCAGCCCGTCGAGCACCATGTCGAGGTAGGTGAACATCACCTTGTCGGACACGTCCGTGCGCACGCGCCCCGATTCTTTCTGAGTCACCAAACGCGCGGTGGCAGCGTCATCGATGAGCTTCTGGTGATCTGCCCATTTGGCACGGAAATCGTTGTCCGTGCGGACACGACGTGCGACCTCGAGCCGGGTACCGAGCCACGAGTAATCCTCCGGGGAGGCGAGCAGGTTTCGCATCACCTGCACGAGGCCGTCCTCGGCGATGGTGTCCCGCATGGACTCGGTATCGCGGCGCGCGAGCTCGAGGAAGAGCGCGTCCTTATCGGCGAAATGATGGAAGATCGCGCCCCGGGAGAGCTCGATGGCAGCCTCGAGCCTGGAGACCGTCGCTCCCTCGAAACCGTATTCTGCGAAACAGGTTCGGGCCCCGGCGAGGATCTGCTCTCGGCGGAGTTCCATGTGGTCTGGGGAAACCTTGGGCACGGTGGTCCTTTCCGGTAGCAGCGAAGTGACCGGACCTTGGTGTGGTGCGCCCGCGGGCGCGAGAAGGACTGAAGAAATACCCCTGATACTCCACGGGCGGGCCGCATTGCGCGGCCCGCCCGTGAGGTAGCAGCGGCTGCCGGTGCCGGGAACGAGCCCCTGGCACCAGCACCACGTTCGAGCGTGTTAGCTCTTGATCATGTTGCGCAGAACATACTGCAGGATGCCGCCGTTGCGGTAGTAGTCGGCCTCACCGGGCGTGTCGATGCGCACGTCGGCGTCGAACTCCACGGTGTT
>DGYFI06202__coassemble_592_pt1 | contig 23021 bp, 21 predicted proteins | sample DGYFI06202__metabat2_low_PE_038 | metagenome-assembled genome bin DGYFI06202
CATCCGGATGGCTCTATCAGGGATAGGCGTCGAGGCCACCGCCCGCGAACTCGACTTATCCGTGCGATGGGTACGCAAACTCGTAGCGCGCTATAAGACCGAAGGCGAGCAGGCCTTCCGGCCCCGTTCAAAACGGCCACACACCAACCCCAACACCACGCCAGCACCCACGCGCGAGGCAATCATCACCACGCGTAAATACCTTCTCGACAACGGCTACGACGCCGGTGCCGAATCCATCGCCTACCAGCTCCAAAACCACGGCCACCCGGCACCCTCGGCACGCACGATCCACCGGATCCTCACCGCCGAAAACGCGGTGACCCCGCAACCACACAAGCGGCCACGCTCGAGCATCCGGCGATTCGAAGCCGCTCAACCCAATGAACGCTGGCAGGGCGATTTCACCCACGTCAGACTCGCGGGCGGCACCGACTGCGAAGTCCTCAACTTCATCGACGACCACTCACGATTCCTCGTCACCATCGCCGCCCACAAACGCGTCACCGGCACCATCGTCACGCAACAATTCGCCCGAGCCTGCCTCGACCACGGCCACCCCGCCTCAACCCTCACCGACAACGGCATGGTCTTCACCTCGAGATTCACCCAAGGAAAACGTGCCACAGGCAAAAACGGATTCGAAAAGTACCTCCACGACCACCACATCGTGCAAATCAACAGATCCCCGGCACACCCTCAAACACAAGGCAAAATCGAACGATTCCACCAAACGCTAAAACGCTGGCTCAACGCCCGACCACCAGCCAAAACAGTCGAGCAGCTCAACACGCAACTCACCGAATTTCAGCACTACTACAACAACGAACGCCCCCACCGAGCGCTCAACAGAAGAACACCAGCACAGGCCTACAACAACCTGCCCAAATCCTCACCAGAAACCAGCGATCTCAAAGACATCAGAACCCGACAAGACCGCGTAGACCAAGACGGAAAAGTCTCACTCCGCTACGCCGGCCGCATGCGCCACCTCGCAGTCGGACGCCCACACAAAGGCACACGAATACATCTCGCTCTCATCGACAACCACGCCTGGGTCGCCGATTCAAAAACAGGAGAAATACTCGCCGAATTCATCATCGACACCACCAAGGGCTACCAACGAAAACAAAAACCCCCGCCCGCCAGCGAACCCCCGAAATGACAAATGTGCCGGGACATCTGGTGAACGATGTCCCGACACATCACATTGCGGAAGTGGAGGGATTTGAACCCCCGGAGGTTTTACCCTCGCTCGCTTTCAAGGCGAGTGCATTCGGCCGCTCTGCCACACTTCCCCCGCACGTGAAAACCACGTGCGCATTGCCATCCTAACGGGAACGCGCGACGACGCACGAAATCCCGCCAAGCCCGCAGAGCCACACCATTGCCGCCCAATCATATATGTGACACGATATGTGACGTAGATCATAATCGACTGGCCGCAGTGCCGCTGCCGCCAAGGGACGTGTGAGCAATGCCCGACGAACGGTCGACTCCCCCACCGAGTAGATTCCGGCCACACCCCGGCGCGTCGAAGGGCTCCTTCAAGGCCATGTCGATGGTGTGGCGGGTGGGAAAACCGACGCCGGAGGAATGGGACCTCATCGGAACCTCCATGAATTCGGGCGACCCCGAGTTCGATGCCCTGGCCGAGTGGATGGCGACGGAGGCCACCGGTCCGGAGCGAGGCGAGATCCACGGCGCCTTCGCGAGCGGGGACACCTCCGACGTCATACGCCACGAGGCGGTGCAGCGCGCGGTAGAGACCGTCGAGAACACCCCGCGCTGGGTCGATCGCGGGGCTCTCGCCGAGGGTGCGCGTGCACTGCGCCGCGGCGGGTGCGACGGGATGTACTTCGCTCGGGATGTCGCGCTCATGGGCGGCTACCAGTTCTCCGACCTCAACAAGACGCTCGTGCGGACGGGCGCGTTGGAGAAGGGCGCGAACCAGCGTTTCGCCGAGACGATGCGCTGGGCGCTCGATGTCACGGGCGACGGTGGGCTCGAGCCGTGGGCGGCAGGCTTCGCGTCGACGGTGCACGTGCGGCTCATCCATTCGCTCGTGCGGCGGCATGTGCGCGCCATGGACGATTGGGACGAATCGCGCTGGGGCGTGCCCATCAATCAGACGGATATGGGCGCGACGCTGGCCGGTGCGCTCATCGCGCCCGGAGCCGGAGCGCTGACGATGGGCGTGGTGTGCACCCCGCGCGAGCTCGATGCGATCGCACATCTGACCCGCTACGTCGGCTGGCTCATGGGCGTGCGCGATGAGTTTCTGCCACTCGATTTCCGCGATGCCATCCGCCTGCTGTGCCACCTGGTGTCCGCGCAGTCGGAACCGGACGAGACGAGCGCGCTGCTTGCCGCGCCTATGGCGAGCGATCCGCTGCGCTGGCGGTTTGGCGCTTTCGAGCCGTTGCGCCGACGCCTCGCGCGGCAGCAGCATCTTTCGGTGGCCGCCACGTTTCTCGGTCCGCGCACGATGCGCGCGCTCGGGCTGCCCACGCTCGTGTTGCCGTGGTATCCGGCGATGCGCCTGCCGATCAATCTCGCGCGCAGCGCATATGCCCTGTCCGGCGCGCGGCGCTACCGCCGTTGCGCCGACCGCGGAGGTGCCGTTCAGTGGGACTTCTACCGCCGGATTACCGGTGGGGGCCGCGCCAAGATCGGCGCCTCGGCCACCTCCGCGGCGAAGGACCGCTAACCCGGTGCGCGCGGCGTAGGTTGGGGCCATGCAGGCAATCACGCACGACGAATCTGTTGGCCCCTCCTCGCTCACGCTCGCCGAGGCTCCGGATCCGGTGCCCGGCCCGGACGAGGTCGTCATCGAGGTGGCGGCGTCCGCCGTCAACCGTGCCGATCTGATGCAGTCGCAGGGACTGTATCCGCCGCCGCCCGGCGCGTCGGAGACGATCGGCCTGGAGTGCTCCGGGCGGATCGTCGAGCTCGGCTCCGATGTGGAGGGCGGTCCCGAGTGGGCCGCCGAGCACCTGCGCCCGGGCGCCGAGGTGTGCGCACTGCTCGCCGGCGGCGGCTACGCCACGCGCGTCGCGGTGCCGGCCGCGCAGGTCATGCCGATTCCTGCGGGCGTCTCGCTGGCCGAGGCCGCGTCCCTGCCGGAGGTCGCATGCACCGTGTGGTCAAACCTCTTTATGACGGCGGACCTGGGGAACCTTTCCCACCCAGGGCGGCGCCCCCGCCTCCTCGTTCATGGCGGCAGCGGCGGCATCGGATCGTTCGCGATCCAGCTGGCCGTCGCCTTCGATATCGATGTGGCGACCACGGCGGGTTCGGCCGAAAAGGTCGCCGCGTGCCGCGACCTCGGCGCCGATTTGGCGATCAACTACCGCGAATCAGATTTCGTCGACGTGCTGCGCGAACGCACCGCCGAGTCCGGCGACTTCGGAGCAGACGTGATCCTTGACGTCATCGGCGCCAAGTACCTTGAGCGCAACGTGGCGGCGCTCGCCGAGGACGGTCGACTGGTGATCCTCGGCATGCAGGGCGGCGTCAAAGGCGAACTCAATATCGCCGACCTGCTCGGCAAACGCGGCGGCGTGATCGCGACGAACCTACGAAAGCGTCCCGTCGAAGGGCCCACGGGCAAGGGCGAGATCTGCCGCCAGGTCGTCGAGCACGTGTGGCCGCTCATCGAATCCGGCCGGATCAAGACCCAGGTGTCCGAGTGCTTCGCACTGGCCGATGCCGCGACGGCGCTTCAGCGCCTCCAGTCAGGAGAGTCGAGCGGGAAGCTGCTGCTCGAAGTCTAGCGCGTGCGGCCAAGTGCGAGCTCGGCGTTTCGTCCGCGGTGCGCGGTGACAGCTCCGGCAATCGCAACAAACGCGAACAACATTGCAACAAAGACAATCGAAGGCCAGATAGCTTCCCCGGTGGTCGCGGGCACAGCGATGGTGATCAGCGCGAACGGAGCGAGAAGAATGAAGGGCATAAAGCCCATGAGCTTGCTGTCGGCGAGATCGCGGAGTCCCTTTCGCCATTCGGGAGGCAAGGATTCGCCCTCTCCTACAGAAGTAGGGTCGAGCACGACACCATCGAATCCGAGTCGTTCATCGACATCGGGAATTTGCGCGCGATTCTTCCGCTCACCCCACCACACGAAAATCGCGGTCATCGCGCCATCGGTGACCAGCGGAACGACCGGAAGCCCCGTCGAACCTGGCTCGTCTTCAGCCGCCGAGACGACCCCGAAGTAAACCGCCATGAAGAGGATGACCGCCAGCGCGACGAGCGCACTGTACGCGGGCACAGGCATTCGGTAGACGATGCTTCGTAGTCTCAGCTCCAAAGCGTTCAACGCCTTCACCTTGCACTCTCCGTCATCCGCGGGTTGCTCGCCGCATACAGCCTTTTGGCCTTCTTCGAACGCTGCACCTGCAAGAAGAGTCCGACTCCCAGGGCTGCACACAGCCCGACCGCTGCTAGCAGCAACGGCCACTCCCCGCCTCTAGCCATCATCGAGGCGGTCACCAATCCCATGGCAACCACGAGGATGACAGCGCTTAAGTAAGCCCGCGAACGCTCGGCAATTTCGGTGAGCATCCGCTCGCGCCAGTGCATGGGCGCACCGTCGTCAGGCAGGACTTCGTGGTCCACAGCGCGGTGGTACTCCGCCCTGTCCTGGGCGTCAACGAATTTCTTTCGACGAGAGTGCTCACCCACAATGCTTCCACCCGCCAAGACGGCGCCGACAATTACCGCATATACGAAACTCCCCCGCAACGAGAAGTCGATGCCCGGATCCCACTCCGTGAGTGCCGTGGCCGCGAGGAACCCCACTAACCAGAAGACCACAACTGCCAGCAACGCGAACGCGGGCAAGGGCAAGGCGTAGAGCCCCACGCGGTAGCTGTCGATCAGGCGAGCATCGGAGGTCATCGCCCGCGATGTTTCCACATTTCTGCATGACTTACACGGCTCGTTGCCAGATCGAAATGACTTGTGCGCCGAGGCTTTACCGCGGCATGATCGCGTCCGCGACGCTCGTCGCGCCGGCCGCCAAGCCACCGCCGATCGCGTTGCCGACGCTGAACATCGGCATCGGCGGGTTCGGCCCCACGGCCATATCGCCGGCGGCGTAGATACCGGGCACAGAGGTACGCCCACGCTCGTCGACGCGCACGAACCCGCCCTCGGAAATCTCCAACCCCAGGTCGCGTTCGAGGTCGGCGACGAACGCGGCGCGTTGGTGCATTTGCGGCATGACGAAGAGCCCGGACACCTCGACGTCTCGGCCACCCGCGCAACTGATCGTGAGCCCGCCGCCATTCTCGGCAACCCGTTCGACGTCTCCATCCACCAGCTCGATTCCCTCGCGGCGCAGCGAATCGGGCACGTCCTCCCCTTGCGTGAACACCACGAGCTCGGACGCGATCGGCCCGAGCATGAGCGCCTGGTGCGTCGCCAGCATGACCCCGAGAATCCCGACGCGCTGCCCCGAGAATTCGTGCCCGTGGCAGAACGGGCAGTTCGCGATGCGTCCGCCCCATGACTCGGCGATCCCGTCGACAGCCGGGAGCTCGTCGCGAATGCCGGTGGCAAGTATGACGGCGGAGGTGCTCACCTCGTCACCGTCTGCGAGGCGCACGGCGAATCGTGGACGATCGTCGACCTCGGCCGCGCGCGCGATGGACTCTACGGATGTCCGGCGGCTGGTGATCGTGTCGTAACGCCCGAGCTCCTCAAGCGCCGCGGCGCGGAGATCCGACGGCGCCGTGCCATCCCGACCGATGAGGTTGTGCATCTCGGTGACGGTGGCGTTGCGGTATTCGCCGGAGTCCACCTGCAGCACAGTGCGATGCACGCGGCCTGCGGTGAGAGCGGCCTGCAAACCGGCGGGACCGCCGCCGATGACGACGGCGTCATAGTGGGGCGCGTTGTTGGCGGGCTTTTCTTGCTTCTGCTGTTCAGTCATACTCGAAGCATTCACCTTCAAGTCAACCTGAAGGCTAGCGTCGGGGAGAAAATTATGACGGAGAACACGGCGAACGACACTTCAATGAACGAGAACAGGTGGACCGTGGGCGAGATGGCCGCGCGCGTCGGCGTGGCGACACACGTACTGCGCCACTGGGAGGACGAGGGGCTCCTGCGACCCGAGCGGACGCCGGCCGGATACCGCCGCTACCGGCTCGACGATCTGATCCGGATCCTCGCGATCCAGCACAATCAGCGCGCGGGGATGGCGTTGCCGGAGATCAAGGCGATGCTCGACATGGACAACGCCGACCGGCACCGGATCCTCGAGGCCCACCTCGACAAGCTCGATAAGTTGTCACACGAAATCGAGCTGTCACGCGCGATGACCGAGCACGCGCTGCGCTGCCGGAATCACGACATCAGTCGCTGCCCCAGGTTCGCCGATATCGTCGGCCAAGTCGCCGAAGAACCCGGGCACGCGCCCGATTTCGAGCAGTTCGGCGCGCGCCCGAAGGCGGACGGCACGAAATGACCGGTGAGCCCGGCGTCGTCGACGGAATGCCGCGATGGTTGGGTGTTGTTTTCTCGTGTCTAGCTTTTTGTGATGTCCACGCTCGTCGTTGGAATTCCTCACGCCTCGCGACTACGCCCGGCGCGGCTCGGCGTAGTCGAGCCGCCGGTAAACGAATGCGCTCAACAGCGCGATCGGCTGCACGGCCAAGAACGTCGCGACGAACAGCGTGGCAAAGGTGGTGCCGAGGCGGAGAGCGATGTGCACCTCCGGCTGGGTCCACACCGCATGCAGGTCCACAGCGATAATCACCCAGGCGCCAATCGCGGCAAGCGCCAGGGCGGGCACAAAACACTCGAGTCCGAACACCACGCCATTTCGAGCGGTCTGCCACGCCTTTGCCGACGAGCGAATGACCCCTTGCTTGGTGTCGGTAGCTACGAGCACCACGAAGTAGGCCGCAGGAACCAACGGGATCAGAACTGCATAGACCAACGCCGAAGGTACGACTGAAGTGAGGAACACCAGAGCGGCGAACGCCGCAAGGACCGCGACAGCGGCGCAGATGAAGGCCTCGGCGAAGTACCTCACCGTCTGCTTCGTCTCGACGCCGGACACCTTTTCTTCCGAGGCGGACGCGAAAAGGGACGCGGCCGCGGAGAGCAGGGCATACGCGGTGACCTTGTGGAGGCAGACGACGATCAGCAGAAGCGCGAGCGCAACACCGATACTGAGCACGAACGAGCCCGAGTTCCCCGCGCCCGATGGACTTTCGGCCACGAACTCCGACAACGTCGCGAGCAGCGGAACCAAGGCGCTCAGCGCGGAAATCGCTGCGGCGAGCCCGCACCACGGCAGCGCGTTCCTCGCGTAGCTCCGTCCGACATCCCTCACCGTGCCAGTCGCGGACAGCTCGCGAACGCCTTCGAAATTCGAGGTCGTCATACCCGCACCCTACGTCGCGCCGGCATCTGCGGCCGAGAGTTCCGAACGCAGCGCATCGGCAACCGCCGGGTCGTCGCAGCGGTCGATCCGCACCTCCTCAGCACCCACCCACGTCGCGGCCGCGCGCAGCGCAGCGGCTGCCTGCGGCGCACTCCTGACATCGAACAACGAAAACTGCCGGGCCACGAGTGCCCCGCCGTCGCGGCCAGGATCGACCCGACCGATGAGCTTCCCGCCCGCGAGAATAGGCATCGCGAAGTACCCGTGAACCCGCTTCGGCCTGGGCACGTACGCCTCGAGGCGGTGGGTGAAGTCGAAGATGCGGTCGGTGCGCGGGCGATGCCAGATCAGCGAATCGAATGGCGAAAGCAGAGTGGTGCGGTGGCGGCCGCGCGGCAACTGTTCCAGCGCCGCGGGATCTGCCCAGGCCGGGTCTTTCCAGCCGGCGACGTCAACCCGAACCAGTCCGGTATCTCCGACGACGGCGTCGACGTCGGTGCCGCGGATGCGGTGGTAGTCGGCGAGATCGGAGCGCGTGGCCACGCCCATCGCGATGCCGGCCTGCCGGACGAGCCGGCGATGGCACTCGGCGTCGGCGAGATCCTGCTCCCGAAGCTCGGCGGGAACGGCTCGCTCGGCGAGGTCGTACACGCGCTTCCAGCCGCGGCGGGTCGTGCACACCACGTCCCCCTTGGCGAGCGCTGCCTCGACGGCGATCTTCGTCTCGCTCCAGTCCCACCAGTCTGCGGTCTTCTTCGCGCCGCCAAGCTCGGTCGAGGTGAGCGGTCCGCGATCGCGCAGCTGTGCGAGCATGTCTCGGTAGGTCTGCTCGGAAACTCCTTTGCCCCACATCGTCCGCTCGCGGTGCGCGCGGCGACGGAACGCGAACAGCGGCCACTCCTCAATCGGTAGGATGCACGCGGCGTGCGACCAATACTCAAACGAATGCGAGTCGGCCCAGTAGGCGCGGTCCACTCGCTCGCGACCCACCGCGCCGAGTCGCGCATAAGGCACCAGCTCGTGCGAACGGGCGAGCACGGAAATCGTGTCGAGCTGCACCGTCCCGAGGCTGCGCAGCACTCCACGCACTCCGGCCCGGCGGTCCGGGGCACCGATAAACCCCTGGGCGCGCAGCGCGATGCGTCTCGCCTCGTCGGCAGACAAACTCGCCTCCGGCGAGTGGCGATTTCCCATGCCCCACACCGTAGGCGACGCCTCCGACTATCCGCCGGCGATCTCCCTCACCGCCGACAGGTGCGTGGACAGCGCTGCGCGCCCGGCCTAATCGCGGGCCGTCAGCTCGTTGCGGACGCCCCCGCCCTCGCGACACGGCATTCTCATTCCCAGCGGGTAAGGTTTGCCCACGTGAGCAACGATTCAAGTACCGAAACCGCGCAGCCAGAGCCGCAGACCCGCTCGGCTCCGCTGGTCAGCGACTCACGCACGTTCAAGCGCGCCTTCGAAGATCTGAGCCGCGGCTTCGGCCAGCGCCAGCTGTGGCTGCAGCTCGGCTGGCAGGACATCAAGCAGCGCTACCGCCGGTCGACGCTCGGCCCGATCTGGATCACTGTCGCCACGGGCGTGATGGCACTGGCCCTGGGCCTGCTGTATTCGGTCCTGTTCCAGATGGACCTTGCCGAGTTCCTCCCCCACGTCGCCGTGGGCCTGATCATCTGGAACTTCATCTCCGGCTGTATCAAGGAAGGCTCCGAGGTCTTCATCTACAACGAGGGCCTCATCAAGCAGCTACCGAGCGCCCTATCGGTACATATCTACCGGCTCGTATGGAAGCAGCTTCTCTTCCTCGCACACAACATCATCATCTGGGTCATCCTGATGATCGTGTTCCCCCGCCCGCTCGGCTGGGAGATTCTGCTCGCACTGCCCGCGCTCGCGCTGCTTGTGGTCAACGGTGTGTGGGTCACGCTGCTTTTCGGCATCATCGCCACTCGCTTCCGCGATGTTGCGCCGCTACTGGATTCGCTCGTGCAGCTCGCGTTCTACATGACCCCGATCGTCTGGACGACCGCCACCCTAGAACAGCAGGGCGGCGACGTCGCCGAACGCGCCAAACTCGCGCAGATCAACCCGCTTTACCACTACCTCGAGATCATACGCGCGCCCATGATCGGTGAGCCGATCGACGCCTACCACTGGTGGATCGTCCTCGGCTGCACCGCGGCGGGCCTGCTGCTCGCGCTCTTGATCATGCGCCAGTACCGCTCGCGCGTCCCGTATTGGGTATAGGAAAGGAACGCACTCACCATGGCTCGCTCCCAAGTCTCGATCACGTGCGAGAACGCCTGCGTCGACTTTCCGATCTTCGACGCCAAGTCCCGTTCGCTGAAGAAGGCAGTCCTCGGTTCGGCCGGCGGCGCGATCGGTAAGACCGACTCCAATGTGGTCGTCGTCGAGGCGCTCAAGAACATCAACCTCAACCTCAAGGAAGGCGACCGCATCGGCCTCGTCGGCCACAACGGCGCCGGCAAATCGACGCTACTGCGGCTGCTCTCGGGTATCTACGAACCCACGCGCGGGGCCGCGCAGATCCGCGGCCGCGTCGCCCCGGTCTTCGACCTCGGCGTCGGCATGGACCCGGAGATCTCCGGCTACGAGAACATCATCATCCGCGGGCTCTTCCTCGGCCAGACCCGCAAGCAGATGCAGCAGAAGATGGACGAGATCGCCGACTTCACCGAGCTCGGCGACTACCTGTCCATGCCGCTGCGCACCTACTCCACCGGCATGCGCGTGCGCCTGGCGATGGGCGTGGTCACCTCGATCGACCCGGAGATCCTCCTCCTCGACGAGGGCATCGGCGCCGTCGACGCCGAGTTCATGAAGAAGGCCCGCATCCGCCTCGAAAAACTCGTCGAGCGCTCGGGCATCCTCGTCTTCGCGTCCCACTCCAACGACTTCCTCGCCCAGCTCTGTGACTCGGCGATGTGGATCGATCACGGTGAGATCCGCCAGACCGGTGAGATCGAGGAGGTCGTCACCTCCTACGAGGGCCCGGACGCCGGCAAGGCCGTGCGCGAATCCCTCGACCGCCTCGCGAAGGATCGCGCGGCCGAGGCAAAAGAAGCCGCGAACGCCGCCGAAGGAGGCCAGGCCCGATGACCTCCGGAGCCCCGAGCACATCCGGCGAGAAGATCGTCGCGGTAGTCGTCACCCACAAGCGCCTCGAACCGCTGCGCCGCTCGCTCGAACTCGTGTGTTCGCAGACCCGCCCGGTGGACCACGTCATCGTCGTCGACAATGCCGACCAACCCGAGGTTCGCGAGCTCGTGGAATCGCTGCCGGCGCCGTCATCCTATGTGGGTAGTGGCCACAACCTGGGCGGGGCCGGCGGCTTCGCGCTCGGCATGCTGCAGGCCCTCGCGCTCGGCGCCGACCGCGTCTGGTGTGCCGATGACGACGGACGTCCCGAAGACACCTCCGTCCTGGAAACGCTGCTCGATTGCGCCTCGCGGCATGGCCTCGACGAGGTCTCCCCGGTGGTCGCCGACATCGACGATCCCGATCGCCTGGCGTTCCCGCTGCGCCGCGGGCTGGTGTGGAGGCGGCTGCGCTCGGAGCTGTTCGAGCCGGACACCGAGGGCAACGTCGATTCCTCCGACCTGCTTCCCGGCATCGCCTCGCTGTTCAACGGCGCGCTGTTCACCGCGGACTGCCTGTTCCGCGTGGGCGTGCCGGACCTGCGGCTGTTCATCCGCGGCGACGAGGTAGAGATCCACCGGCGCCTCGTGCGCTCGGGGGTCCGCTTCGGCACGTGTCTGACGGCGGCGTACCTGCACCCCAATGGCTCGGGCGAGTTCGAGCCGATCCTCGGCGGGCGGATGCACACGCAGTACCCGGACGACGAGGGCAAACGGTTCTTCACCTACCGCAATCGCGGCTACCTGCTCAGCCAGCCGGGGATGCGCAAGTTGCTGCCGCAGGAGATCGTGCGTTTCGGCTGGTATTTCCTCATCTCGCGCAAGGATCCGCAGGGCCTCGCCGAGTGGGCGCGGCTGCAGCGGCGCGGCGCGTCGGAGGACTTCCGCCGTTAAGGTGAGGGCATGACTCCGCCGCCGTCTCCTCAGTCGCCGCGCAACTATCCGAGCCGCGAAAAGTGGATACTCGGGCTCGCAGTCGGGTTGGCCATCGGCATCGCTGTAGGCGTCGCTCTCGACGAGATCCTCATGGGCATCGCCATCGGCGTCGGGCTCGGTATCGCCTTCGCCGTGGCGTTCTCCGCCGACAACGGTAACGAAAACTACGACGAGGTCGACGACGACGGCAACGACACGTCGGCCGACCCTGGCCCCTTGGCGGAGGACAAAGACAGCTGACGCACGCTCCGACGCGCGAAAGGCGCTACGGAACTAGACCCGCTCGTAGTGGCGCGCGCGGCCGCGGATGCCGGCGAAGCGGAACGGGCTCCCGGTCACCCGCGGGGTGTCGGTGTCGTCGGCGCTGGGCATCGAGTTCTCGTGCAGGCCCTCGTAGTCGGGGACGCTGAGGCGAACGCGGCCGTCGAGCATGCCGAGAACCTTGTCGCGGACGCGGCGGCGGGAGTCCTCGTCGGCCTTGACGATGCCGGTGATCATCTCTGCAACGCTGCCCGAACCGTAAGAGACGAGACCGACGCGCTTGCCGGTGAGGTCGTCCTCGTGGTGCAGCAGCGAGGTGAGCGCGCTGTAGAGCGATGCCGTGTACGAGTTGCCCATGCGCCGGTTGTACACCGAGCCTGTGTCGAGCGCGCCGTCGTTGAGTTCGGCTCCGGTGACCTGCGCGAGATGTGCCTGCGCCTTGCGCGCCATCTTCGTGAACGGCTGGTGGTAGACGAACGCCTTAATGTCCGAGATCGACGGGCCGCCGTGCTGCTCGAGATCCTTCCACGCCTTCTCGACCGACTTGAGGTACGCGGTGATCGAGAGCCCACCGTCGACGACGGCGGTGGTGGAGTCGTTCGGGCGCCAGAAATCGTCGACGTCCTCGGAGTACACGCCCGAGGCCGGGTCGATCTCGACGAGCGCCGGGTCGGCCGCGATGAGCATCGCCACCGCGCCCGCGCCCTGCGTCGGCTCGCCCGGGGAGTTCATCTCGTACCGCGCGACATCGGCGGAGATAACGAGAACACGCTCCTCGGGGTTGCGGGCGACGATGCCGATGGCCGCCTGCAGCGCGCCGGTGCCCGAGTAGCAGGCCTGCTTGAGCTCGAAGGAGCGCACCTCGCCGGGCAGATCGAGGAGCTTGTGCACGTACACGGCGGTCGACTTCGACTGGTCCACACCGGTCTCGGTGGCGAACATCAGCGTGCGGATGCCCTCGGTGCCGGTGCGCTCGAGGAGGCGGTGCGCGGCGGTTGCGCCCATCGTCACCACATCTTCGTCGGGCGCCGGGAAGCTGAATTCGTCCTGCCCGAGGCCTTTCTGGAACTTGGCCGGATCCACGCCGCGCGCCTCGGCGAGATCCGCGAGGTCGACGACGTGATGAGCCGTGGCCAACTCGATGTCGTGAATGCCAATCGCCGTCATCAGTTCTGCCCCTTAGCGCGTTCGAATTGTCTGTGTGTGGCCATCAGCTCACCCTGATTCGTCTGGGCAGCCAACAACGAAAGCTCACCGCAAAGAACCGTGGCAGCCACCAACGACGCTAAACGACGCGCGTTGCCTCCGGGCTCGCGCTCCTCTCGGCAGCCGAGCCGCTGGAGCGCGTTCTCCACATCCGGGAGGTCCTTGCCATTGCCAACGGTACCGACGATCAGATGCGGGAGCGTACAGGAGAAGTATAGTCCTTCGTCCCGGGACTCCGCGTAGGCAAAACCCTGGGACCCCTCGACGATATTGGCCGCGTCCTGCCCGGTGGCCAGGTAGATGGCGAGCAGCATGTTCGCAAAGTGCGCGTTCGCCGAGCGAAGCGCCCCGGCGATCGTCGAGCCGACGTAATTCTTCCGCATCACCAGGTCGACGAACTCGTCGGCGTCGGTGCGCAGGTTGTTCCGGACGATCTCGTGCGGGACGACGATGTCGGCGACGACGTTGCGTCCGCGCCCTAGGATCCCGTTGACCCCGGTGGCCTTCTTATCCGTGCAGAAGTTGCCCGAGATCGAGCCGTATTCGAGGCCGAGGTTCCAGCCGAGAATCTCGGTCATCAGCTGGTCGGCCGCATGGGTCACCATGTTGTGGCCGGAGGCGTCGCCGGTCTGTAGGGCGAAACGGAGGTACAGGAGGTTGCCGACGATTTCCGGGTGCACATCGACGAGCTTCGCGTGCCGACTACCGGAACCGACAACCGCGTGCAGCTCGTCCAGCCGCGCGAGAATCTGCTGCGAGGCGGTGTGCGCAGCCGCGCCGTCGCGCGCGACGAACAGCACCGAGCGGGACATGCGCTCGCCGACCACGGTCGCGCAAATGCCACCTTCGACCATGCGAGAGATCTTCGCCCCGCGACCGACCGACGGCCAGAGCGGCGATTCGTAGGTCGCCAAGGGCACCTCGATTTCGCCCGTCACGGCGTTGCCGCTCACGCGGATAGGCCCGACCCATTGGGTGGGCACGCCGGTGACAGACACTTCTCGCTCAGTGCTCACTAACTACTCCTGCTCGGTTGTCGCTCTGATCCATAGTCCCACTGCGGTTAACCAATGAAAATTCAGGTAACTCATTTTCCCTCATGCGCGCCGTTCGTGCCCGCGCTTTGCCCCGGGCCGCCGCGCTACCCGCTGCGCCTCGCCAGCGCGGTCGCATCCACCCCGCGCAACTCGCAGTGTTCCCGAAGGCGCCCGCGCACGAGCACGTCCACCTCGCGCAGACCGGCGATGTCGGAGGCACCCAGCAGCCCGCACAGCTCCCGCAGCTGGGATTGCCACCGCTTTATGACGTCGGAGAGCGCATTCTCCCCGCCCTCCAAGATCGCGTCGAGGAAGACCCCGGCAACGCCGACGGCGCTCGCTCCCAGCGACAGCGCCTTCGCGACGTCCAGCGGGTTACGCACGCCCCCGGACGCGAGCACCGTCGCCGGCCGAGCGGGCTCTACGCCCGTAGCGGCGCCGGCCACCCCGGCGTCGAGGAGACAGGCGGCCGCCGACTGCCCGAAGCCCGTGAGGAAGGCGTAGTCGCGGGCGGATCGTCTGGCGTTCTCGATGGCGAGGAAGTCCGTGCCGCCGCGGCCTCCGACGTCAGCAATCTCCACGCCGACCTCGGCGAGCCGCGCCAACGCCCGGCGCGACAGCCCGAACCCGACCTCCTTGACCACGACGGGCACCTCGCTGCGCCGGACGATCTCGGCGACGCCGTCCAGCCACGTGGAGAAATCGCGCGAGCCCTCGGGCATGACGGTCTCCTGCACGGCGTTGACGTGCAGCTGCAGCGCGTCGGCGGAGATAAGGTCGACGACGCGCGCGGCATCGTCGGCGCTGCGCCCGGCGCCGATGTTCGCGAGCAGGAAGCCGTCCGGGTTTTCGCGGCGTAGCACCTCGAAACCGCGCGCGGCCTCCTCGTCCTCGAGCGCGATCGACATGGAACCGCACGCCATGGTGAGCCCGGTCTCGCGTGCCGCGATCGCGAGTTGGGTGTTGATCGTCGTCGAACGGTCGGTGCCGCCGGTCATGCCGTTGATATAGAACGGCGAGGCCCAGGTCCACGCGCCGACGAGGGCAGCGAGGTCCACATCCGAGGTGGAGACGCCGCCCAGGGCGTCATGGACGAATTCGAGGTCATCGAACTCGTTGCGCCGCGCGCCGCCGGAACCGGGGCCGGTCCACTGCTCGGCGGCGAGGCGCAGGTGATCGTCCTTGCGCTCGCGCCGCGGCTCGGGCCCGTCCACCTGATGCTTGCCGGAGGGTTGATCCGCCATCGCCTACACACCACCTGTCGTCGTCGGTTCTGCCGGCCGGAGGTCGAGGGGTCGCACCCCGGCGCGTTCCCATGCGGCGCGCATCGCGTCCGCGTCCACGCCGGAACCGGCGAGCGCGATCCCGCAGTCGCCGCCGCCAGCGCCCGCGAATTTGGCCGCCGCCCCGTGCGCCTCGGCGACGTTGCACAGCTCCCCGAGCAGCGGGGTCTCGAGCTCTACGTCGGCGGCTTCGCCGAGCCGCCCCAACTGCCGACGCACCTCGCCGATCTCCGAGCGCACGCGGTCGGGGTCGTCGGTCCACGCGGCGGTCAGCCTGTCGACAGACGTAGAGTTCGCCGCGAGGAACCGTGCGTATCCGGCCGCCGCGTCTGTGTCTGCGTCGCCGCGGCGCACGCGGGCCACGAGTTCGTTGGTCGACGCGGGTGCGCCCGTCCAGCCGACATGCAGGTCCAGCCACGCGGGCGCGCCGAGTGGGCGCACCTCGCAGCTCCCCCAATCGCCATGGCGCAGCGTCCACGCCGCCCCGTGTTCGGCCGCTTGCTGACGTAGGGCGGTCCGATCCGGCGAGACGTACCGCACCCAGCCGCCGTACGTCGACGCGGCGATATCGCCGCCCGAGGCATTCGGGGACACCGCGATCGTCGCGAGCAGCGCGACCCGGAAGACGTCCCGGCGGTCCAGCTCCAGCCCGTACACCTGCGCCGCAACGTCTACCGTCGCAACCGCGACGGCGCCCGAGGAGCCGAGGCCAAACTTGCGGCCGTCGGCCTCGTCGAGCGTGCTGGAGATGCGGACATCGAACGCTCGGGGTTCCAGGCCGGCGGCCACGCGGAGTTCGTCGACCGTGGCCAGCGCGCTGATCACGTAGTCGAATTCGCCGTCGGCCGGGACGATGCGGCCGGACGCGCGCCGGAAGTCCCGCGCGCCGGAGGGGTAGCGGTCCGAGAAGATGCGACCTCCGACGTCATGCCCGGGTGTCGGTTGCCTCGCCGCGGGGGACACGGAGACCGTGACGAAGCGGTCGACGGCCACGAGGATCGCTGGGTGGCCGGGCTCGACGACGGCGTACTCGCCGGCGACGTAGAGCTTGCCGGGCGCGGAGACGGCGAAGGTGCTCATGTCCCGGTGCTCATGTCCCGCTTCGGGCGGCGTCGAAGGCTGCGCGAGCGGTCTCCTCGTCGACGCCATGCGCGCCGGGACCAGGGCCGACGACGCGGACCGTGCCGAGCTCGGCAAGCGCGCCGGCGACCGCGTCGGACTCGGCCGGGGTCGTGAGCACGGCGACATTGGGTCCGGCATCGGCGGTCGCCCACGCGGTGGTGCCAGAGTCGCGGAGCGCGGCGACGGCGTCGAAAATCTCGTGGCTACGCGGGGACAGGTACCGAATCGGCGGATCGCACGACTGGATCACCGCGTGCATGCGCAGGGCGTGGGTCTCGGCGATGCGGCCGATCTCGTCGATCTCGCCCGCGGCGCACGCGGCGACCATCTGCTCGAGGGTCTCCTCGGTGCACGTGACCCACTCGCCGTAGAACGGGGAGGTCGCGGCGGTGCGGCGCATCGCCTCGCGGCTCGATACCGCCTTCTGCGCGGCGTTCACCGTGACGATGACGAGCCGCATGTCGGGGGCGTCGATGGGTTCGGCGAAGGACTCGGCGTCGGTGTCGCCGGCGTGCCAGATGGCCATGCCGTCGACGACCGAGCGGGCGGCCGAACCCGAGCCGCGCCGCGCGAGGCGGCTCAGGGCTGCCTGGTCGAGGTCGAGGCCGAAGGCGCGCGAGGCAGCGACGGCCAGCGCGGAGAACCCGGATGCCGAGGACGCCAGCCCCGCCGCGGTCGGTGCCTCGTTGACGGTGACGGTATGAGCGCGGGCCGAGGACCCGGCCATCTCGCGGACGATGTCGAGGAACGCGGCGACGCGCGCCGCCGCGTCGCCGCTAACGAGCTTCCCGTTGAGCTCGACCGTGTCCGAGTCCGCGGACGGGTCGAGCTCGACTCTCGTGGTGGTCGCGTAGGTGTCGAAGGTCATCGAAATGCTGCCTGCCGCGGGCAGCATCATCGCCTCATCGCGCTTTCCCCAGTACTTAACCAGGGCCATGTTCGGATATGCGCGAGCGATGCCGACGCCGTTACTCATCTACGGAACCACCTTCGTATGCCACGTGTGAACGGCGCCCGCCCGGTAGAGGGCATCGCGGATCTTCTCCGCATGGGCACCGGAGGGCGCGAGCGCCATGATGCAACCGCCGAGCCCGCCGCCGGTGAGCTTCGCCCCCAGCGCGCCGGCGGCGTTCGCCTCGGCGACGAGGGAATCGAGCAGCGGGGAGCTCACCCGGATCGACGCGAGGAGGCTGTGCACGGCGGACATCTTCTCCCCCAGCACCGTCTTCGCACCGGAGGTGAGATCGCCGACCGCGGCATCGGCGAGCTCGGCGAGCTCGGCGAGGATGCCCTCGACCCGCCCGGGCTCGGCCTCGCGCTGCACGCGGACCGACTCCACGGCCTCCGCGGTGCTGCCGGTGACCCCGGTATCGGCGATGACGAAATCGAACTCGCCGCCGACGGAGATCGCCGTTACCTCCCCGCGCTGGAAGCGGATCGGACTATCGGCGACCACGGTGCGCGCGTCGAGCCCGCTCGGCTTGCCATGCGCCACGGTCTCGGCGGCCTGGATGATCGTATTGAGCTGCTCCGGGTCTAGTTCGCGCCCGGCCATTGAGCCGATGGCTCGACCGATCGCCGCGCCGACGGCGGCGCTCGAACCGAGCCCACGGGCGAACGGGATGGTGCTATGCAGCCGCACGCTCACACCCGCCCCGGGCTGACCGGTAGCCTCGAGTGCCGCTGCGACGGCCGCACGCACGGGCCCGGTCTGGTGCTCCGTGTGGCACTGGTCGCCGGTGTATAGGTCGCTTTCGAGGTACAGCCCCTCGGCGCGCGGATTGACCCAGGCCTGCACACCGAGGACCTCGACCGGGATCGCGATCGCGGGGGCACCGTAAACGACGGAATGTTCCCCGAGCAGGATCGCCTTCGAATGGGCGTAGCCGGAACCGGCGTATTCGGTCTCCGTTGCGCCGTCCCCACCGCCGGTGGAGGCGGCGCGGGAACGAGCAGCGCTCAGCTGAACTTCGCTCATTCCACGTCCTCTCCCCCGTGGTGGATCGATGTGAACGCAAAATCCGGGGCGTTCGTATTCGATTCATTATGGCACGACGACTTTTGTCCCCGCGAAGTTCACCGGCTCGACGATGTATTCGCACGTTCGCGCCCTGCTCGACGGCGTGCGGCCTGGCCGTCACACCAAAGGAAACTCTTTTCCGATAAAATGTGACCTCACTCGTATGAGAGGACTCGATGTCGACCACAGTTTGGATCTTGACGGTCGCGCTGATCGTGGCGCTGCTCCTTTTCGACTACTTCTTCCACGTCCGCAAGGCGCACATTCCCACGATCAAGGAAGCGGCGGTGTGGTCGTCGATCTACGTCGGAATCGCCGTCTTGTTCGGCGTGGTGGTGTGGATCTTCGGCGGACAACAGATGGGCGTCGAATACTTCGCGGGCTATCTCACGGAGAAGGCGCTCAGCGTCGATAACCTGTTCGTATTCCTACTGGTCATCGCCAGTTTCAAGGTTCCACGGGCCGACCAGCAGAAGGTCTTGCTCTTCGGCATCGTGTTCTCCCTGATCGCGCGCACGGCGTTCATCTTCATCGGCGCCGCGGCACTCGAGCGCTTCGCGGTGCTCTTCTACATCTTCGGCCTCTTCCTCATCTGGACCGCGGGCCGGCTCATCACCGACGACAGCGACGACGACGCCGACAACATCGCGGTCCGCGTGGCGAAGAAGGTCATCCCCTCGACCGACCACTTCGACGGCGACAAGCTGTTCACCGTCGAAAATGGCAAGCGCGTCATGACGCCGATGTTGCTTGTCATGGTGGCCATCGGCGGCACCGACGTGATGTTCGCCTTCGACTCGATCCCGGCGATCTTCGGTATCACCCAGGACGTATTCATCGTCTTCACCGCGGTCACCTTCTCGCTCCTGGGTCTGCGCCAGCTGTACTTCCTCCTCGACGGTCTCCTCGATCGCCTCGTGTTCCTGTCCTACGGCCTGTCGGCGATCCTCGCGTTCATCGGCGTCAAGCTCGTGCTCCACGCGCTGCACGAGAACAACCTCCCATTCATCAACGACGGCGAACCGGTCAACGTGTGGGAGGTCCCGACCGAACTGTCGCTCGCGGTGATCGTCGTCGTCATCATCATTGTCGTGATCACCTCGCTCTACACCCCGGTCGGCCAGCGCAAGACGCGCCAGAACTCGGTGCTCAAGCACGCCAAGGAAGTCCTTCACGACGAGGACGACGAGGACGCCGCGCACAAGCACGAGTCGCTCATGAAGGAGGCCCACGCCAAGCTCCACCAGGGCGAGGAGACAGAGGAGATCCGCACGTACATGGATCACGTCGCGTACCGGATGAAGTACGGCGAAAACCCGAAGGAAGCCGAGGCGTAGGCCCGACTCAACTCAGAGCAGCACCGGCCCGGTTCATCCGAGCCAGAAGCTGGCCTCCAATGTTGTAGCGCGGCCGCCCAGGGCGGGTGCGAGGTGCGGGTCTTTCCCCACCATCGCCCCGCCGGCGCCCGTGGCGCGTCGCGGGTGCCTCGATGCCGAGGAGAGCACCTCGTCCACGCGCGCGACAATCGCCGCCGCTTCGCAGCGCACATAGCCCGGAGGCACCGAGATCACCCGCCATCCGGGCACGCGCGGCGCGGGCCCCTCGACGATCACCGCGCGCAGTGCCCTGTGCAGCAGAAGCGGCGACCACACGATCTGACTCCCACCTGGCGGCGACAAACGTATCTGCTCGCCGGGGCGAAACCCGTCGATCCCGGCCTGCACCAGCTGAGCCCGAAGCCACGACACTTCTCTCGTGGGGCTCGCCGCGTCGACACCCGCGATGACGCGCCGGATGAACCGCGCCCGAGGAAACTCCTCGACGCACTCGGCCAGTTCTTCGCGCGTGCCCGGCTGCACGCGCTCGAGTCCGTCGAGAGCGATGCTCGCCTCGACGAACGACGCCGTGCGGCATAGTTCCGCCGCGGTCGCCACCGGATCGGCGACGCGCATACCGTCCACCTCGCGAATTCGCTTTTCGGCGGGCACCAGCCGCGTGTGTCTGCGGCCGGGCAACGAACGCCGCGCCATCGCCGACGCCACGTGTGGCACGGCACCGCGCGGTATCCACGGGTGATGCCACAGCAGCGCGGCCGACCAACCGACCAGGACCGCGTCCGGATATTGGACGGCGACCGCACGCGTGCGCACCGCGAAGGTCGGCCGCACGTCGCGCCGCAGGTGCATGCCCGGCCATAACTGCCGGTAGTTTTTGTCGACCGCGGACCTGGGGATATGACGTCGTAGGTCCGTGCCCAGCACCGGACCGCGCGGATACTCGTAACCCATGCCCTGATCATCGCCCGTCAGGCGCCGCCCGTGGGGCCGCTACATTTCTCCGGCGCGGGCCACTCCTCTCCGCGTCTCGACGGTAAAATCACCGGGACCAGCTACCAGACGCACTGCAAGAACGGTCGCCGCCTTGGAACCCCTGATTCGCTCCGCCAGCCTGCGCGGCTTCGCGCCGCTCATCACGGCTCTCGGCGGGGACCCCGGCGCGTATCTCTCCCGGTTCGGCATCCCCCGCCGCGCCCTCGACCGCGACGACGGGCTCGTGTCCATCACCGCGCACGATCTCATGCTCGACGCGGCCGCGGCGGAACTCGGGTGCCCGGACCTCGGTCTGCGCCTCGCCGAACACCAGGATCTCGATATCCTCGGTCCCATCGCGGTCGCCGTCGCAGCATCCTCCAATGGCGCCGAGGCGCTTCGCTACGCCGCGCAGTTCATGTTCGTCCACAGCCCGGCGCTCGCGATCGAGATCTCCCCTGACCCGTGGGACGAGCGTGGGGTCGTCGCGCTCACCTATCGCAAGGACATCTTGCAATCGCCGTACTCGCCGCAGGCCATCGAACTCGGCCTCGGAGTCTTCTTCCACGTGGGTTCGTCGCTGCTCGCAGGCGCCCCGGGGTTCCGCTCCGTGGAGATCCCGCATTCGCCGATTGCGCCGGTATCGCGCTACACCGAGTTCTTCGGCACCGACGTGAAGTTCAACCGGCCGACCGCGGCACTGCGCGTTGATCGCAGGGTGCTGGAGAACTCCTTTGCCTCGGCCGACGACACCGTCCGAAGTGCCGCGGTCGACTTTCTCTCGGCGCGGTATTCGAACCCGAATCAGTCGTTCGCGCACCGCACGCGCCTGGCCATCGCCGAGCACCTGCACGCGGGTGCCCCGTCACTGTCCACGATCGCCGAGCTCCTCACCCAACATCCGAGGACCCTGCAGCGCCAGCTCGCCGAGGAGGACACGAGCTACGCTGTCATCCTCGACTCGGTTCGCCGGGACACCGCATACCGCTACCTCACGACAACCGACCTCCCACTCGGCCAGATCGCCTCGCTCGTCGGCTTCCGCGAACAGTCCGCGCTCAGCCACGCCGTCCGCCGCTGGTACGGAGTCTCCCCGCGGGAGCTTCGCGATGGAGGTCCTGGCGCCGGTCCCGGGTATACACCAGGCCACACCCGGGGGGACGCCACATAAACTTGTCGTCACAGAACAAGTTTTTCCCCGCAACCGGGAGCAATGTCGAGGTAAGCAACGAACTGCCAGATGAAGGAGCCGCCGCGTGTCCCAGGCAACCGAACCCACCACGACCGACGAGAAGACCACCGCCGCAACGAGTACCGATGACGCGCTCGCCGCGATCGGCGCCCGCACGATCCCCGAGTTCGAGGGGGTACACGACGTGTGGCCGCGCGGCAAGCGACTCGACGCCGTGCGTGAGGCGGCGGAGAAGTACAAGCGCCGCTTCAAGGAGCAGGGGCAGGTCACCGCGGTGAAGTCGGTGGATGTCGCCGGCGCCCCGTACCCGGTCAACTATGCATTCAACGATGCCGTGCGCCCGCCGTACATCCCGCTGATCACGATGATCAACCGCATGGTTGTCGTGCAGTACGAGGATTGGAACGGGACCGCCCGCACTCTCGTCTTCGAGCCGACGATGCCCGAGGGCTCCGCAGAGGCGCCGTTCTACGACAATCTGCAGAAGTGGGCGAACTCGATTCCGTTCGGCAAGCGGGTCACCGACTTTATTCTCAAGTACTACTACGAGCCGGACGAGGCACTTGCGAAGGTCGGTCTGACGCCCGAGGATGTCGATTTCTGCACCTTCGACCACCTGCACGTCCAGGATCCGCGGATGATCCTCGGCTCCTCCAGCGTGATCGAAGGCGAGTCCGAGCCTCGCAAGCCGCTGTTCGGGAACGCGAAGATGCTCGTGCACCGCAAGGAGCTTGCCACGCTCGAGTCGCTGCACCCCATGCAGTGGGCCTGGTACGTCGAAGACGGCCTCGAGGGCGTCGACATGTCCAAGTTCGCGCTGTTCGAGGGCGATATCGAGCTCGGCCCCGGCATCTCGCTCCTGTGGACGCCGGGGCACACCGACGGCAACCACTCGCTCGTGATCAACACTCCGGACGGGGTGTGGGTGTCCTCCGAGAATGGCATCTCGCTCGACAATTGGCAGCCGGAACAGTCGAAGATCCCGGGCGTGCGCAAGTACCACGAGGAGTTCGGCCGCGAGATCTGCCCGAATGCCAACACGCTCGAGGATTCCCTCGACCAGTACGACTCCATGATCAAGGAAAAGACCATGGCGGA
>DGYFI06202__coassemble_594_pt1 | contig 22832 bp, 24 predicted proteins | sample DGYFI06202__metabat2_low_PE_038 | metagenome-assembled genome bin DGYFI06202
CTGCAGCCAGATGATCCCGAGGATGTACTCCCGGTCCTTATCGCCGAGGTCGGCGGTAATACGGTTGCGGAGTTCGTCGAGCTCGCGGCCGATTTCCTCGACCGCCTCGGCGGAAAGGTGCACCGGCTCCGGATCAGGCGCGGAGGGCTTCTTCGCGAAGGGGTTGGGGAACTTGGGAAGCGAGAGAGTGAACATAGGGTCATTCCTCCTTTTGTGCAGGTGGTTTAGAGGTCGATCTCGACGTCGCCCACGGGCGCGGAGACGCAGACCTGGACTTGGCGGTCGGGAGTGTTGTCGACTTCGCCGGTGCGAAGGTCGCGGGTGGCGCCGCTCAGGCGAGTCGCGGCGCATTGAAAGCAGATGCCCATGCGGCAACCAAAGGTCGGGGAGAGGCCGGCGTCTTCGGCGCCCTCGAGGATCGTGGTTCCGCAGACCTCGGCATCGCGGCCACTGCGCGCGAACGTGACGGTGCCGCCGTCGGTGTCCGGAATGTCCGCGACAGTCGTCTTGAACCGTTCGCGCCGAACCCACTCCGATCGCTCGGGCCCGAGAATCTCGGCGAGCCCGTCCGCGAGCGCGTCGGGGCCGCAGCAGAACACCTCCGCCTCGGCGAACCACGGCGCCACGGCGTCAATGTGCCCTGCCAGAATGTGCCCGCGCAAACCGTGATGGTCCGGCCCGGCCGCGCCCACAGCTTTGTCCATGTCTGACGTCGGAGGTACGTCGCCCGCGGGGGATCCGGGTGCGTCGGTTCCTGTGGTCACAATCCGGAGATCGATGCCCGAGCTCGCGGCGATCTCGCGTAGTTTGCCGGGCACCGGGATATCGGAGGTGGACCGCGTGTAGTGCAGCCACGCGACGCGCCCGGTGTGATTCTCGGCGGCGAGGGTCGAGGCGATCGCGAGCATCGGGGTGAGCCCGCTGCCGCCGGAGACCAGCAGCACCGAATGCGGGCGGCGATCGGGCAGCGCGGCCTCGGGGTCGCCCTGGGATTCGTCGTCGAGGAGGAACGATTGGCCGGGCTCGGCGGTGCGCCACAGATGGTCGGAGACGAAGCCGTCGGCGTGGCGGCGGATCACGAGCGTGAGCGGCCGGCCCGCGCTGGTGCCTCCGATCGGGCCGGATGGATAGGCGTTCGGGGTCTGTGCGCCCGGGATGCGCGGGGACGCGGCAACCGGGTCGATCGGCGAGTAGTAGCGGGTGTGGACGACGCCGTCGATGACGACGCCGATCGACACGGCCCCACCGGCCGGCGGCCGCCGGTAGCCCTGCGAGGGGCGAAGGGTGAGGATCAGCCAGTCTTCGGTCGGGCGCGTGGCGCTGACGACGACGGCCTCGCCTTTCGAGACCCGGCCGCCCAGGCCGAGCGAACGGCTGTAGGTGGAGGACGGGTGCGGGGTGAGCAGGAGTGACGTGACGCCGTCGATGAGCCGGTCGAGCGGCGAACGTGTGGTGGTCGGTCGGGTGTGTGCGGTGGTCATCGTTCCTCCAGGGAAGGATGTCGCGATCGGTATCTTCGCTGGTGCGAGTGTCGATCTGGTGTGAAAGTTTTCTCCGGTCCGGGTGCTCCCGCGGCGCTGCTTCGGTGTCGGGATCGAACTGCGAGCGCTGCCGTGCGGGGAGGGGAACCGGTGTTTAACAGTTCCCCTTAGGGCCGGACAATATTGAGTGTACGGCTGTACTCTCAAACCGCAATACCTGAGCGGTGAAAAAGTGCCGATTTTGTGTTGAGAGTCACTTTTTGGCGGCGTTCGTGCAGGAACGTCGGGTGTTGTAATCTAGGGAACATGGCCGATGGGAAGACGCGTGCCGAGAAAAAGCAGCACACTCGTTCACTGATTATCGCGGCGGCGAGGGAAAAAGTGGCCACGACCGGCTACCACGCCCTCGCTGTCCGCGAGACTGCGCGCGCCGCCGGTGTCGTGCCGACGGGGTTCTATCGGCATTTCGAGTCGATCGAGGACCTGGCGATCGTCGTCGCCGAGGGCACCGCGGCCACCCTCGCGCGCACGGTCGCGGAAATGATCGCCGAGGATCCCATCCTCGAGACCTGGCCCGACGTCATCGTCGCCGCCGGCCGGTCCGATCCTCACGAGTGGCCGGCGCTCATGCGCGGGCTTCTCGATTTCGATCACCCTGCGTATCCGGTGGTCGCAGGCGCGGTCTCGGACGCGCACCGCCGCATTGCGATCACGCTCTCGCGGATGCCGGAACTCGAGGGGCGCAGCGCGGACGATGTCGACGCGCTGGCCGACATCGTCGTATACGACCTCATCCGTACCGCGCTCGCGGCTGCGCGCGGCGACAGCGACGCTGATATGGAGTGCCGCCACCGGCTCTCGGCGATCCTCTGGTGAATCTTTCTCTGGTTAAGGCGCAGTGATGTGTTCGCCGCCAGGGCCGTCGCAGATAATGCTTGCACCCGTTTCGCGTGCGCGGCCCGCGGTCGGGGAGGAGCACGACCAACCTTGAACCATCATTGCCAACGAGTTTCCTCCGCCCGATTCGTGCCGGCCTGCTGTGTACTCGTCGATGATCGACTGTGCCTCGAGGCACGACACTGCCCCCGACTCGACCTTCACCAACGTGTTCCCAGAGGCTGCGCCGCACATGGTCCCGGGTGCGACGGGCTCATCGTTCTCTGAATAGTCGCCGTCGAGGTTGGTCGTCGTCGCCGGAGACGACGCCGACGTGGATTTCGAAGTGCTTTGTGTCGCCTTCGGCGCGGTGACGATCACCGTGCCGGTTGTTGCCAGGTCCGGGTTCGCGCCCGAGACGTGGAGCGCATTCTCGCCGACGCTGCACGTCAGGTCTGAATCCTCGCTCATCTCACAGGTCACCTCGCCGAACTTCACGCGCTCTTGAGTTGCGAGTGCCGCTTTGGCGGGCGGTACTCCCTCGACCATCGTGTACCGAATGCCGTCGGCGGACACGGTCGCAGCGCCCGGGCGCGACGCGGGGAAGGGCGGAACCTCGACGTCTGGCACGTCCTCGGCGGCCTTGCCGGTGCACGTCGCTACCTCTTTGGTGAACACGCACATGCCTTCGCCACCCGCAGCCGTCTCGAACGAGAACACGTGCGAGCTTCGGTTGGCGAAAGTCGCCGGATCGACGTCCTTGAAAGAGTTCTCCTCACTCGCCGTGCTCGTAGGGGTGAGCTGTTCCGTCGTCATCGACGGGGCGCCGTCGCCTGCTTCGGGATCGGACTCGGAGCCGCAGCCGGCGAGAACGGCGACGGAAACGAGAAGCGAGCTGGTGAGCGCGGCAATCTTTCGCATGGCACCCACGCTAAGTCACTGCCCCCACTGTTCGGGGACTATTCGGGCGCGAATTCCTCACGGCGCCGCTTAGGATCGCGCGCCTGCCGGCGTTCGAGATACCGCGTGATGAACGGCCATGCGACGACGATCGACGCCAGAACGACCAGCCAGTAGATCAGCCAGAACGAACCCGACAGACCGACAATCACCATTGCGATCACGATAAGTACACCGGCGATCCCGCAGGCGGCACATGCTTTGAGCCAGTCGCGCCGCGCCTCCTTCTTGGCGGGAGACCCGCTGGATGACGTCGGACGTGCCGTTTCCGCGCCACTGCCTTTGCCTCCGCCGTATCTGCGCAGGAACTTCGCGTCCATGGCGCGCACGATGGCGGGACCGAACATCACCGTGAACCCGACGTACACGGTCGCCAGGCCGTGGAAGAACGAGGCGTCGGCTCCTCGGTGGAGGTCGATGTACGTGAGTGCGATGAGAACGATATCGACGACGGGGGTCAGCGCGAGCAAGACCAGCCCGAGCGTCGTCTGCCGAAGCGCGTAGCGGGCGAATAGGCCGGAAAGGAGGAAGACCCAGAACAGGATCTCGGCACAGACGATGGCGAGTGCAATCACGTGGCTACCTTGGGGTCTGATCTTTTTCGGCGTGCGCCGCCACGCTATCGAATTCGCCCCGTTCCGGGGCGGATGCCGAGTGAGTATGCGTTTACCTGCAGCGATGGTGGGTGTGAATGTGGGGCTGCGCCGCGCGAAAAGTCGGAGTGGCTGCGTATCTTTGTTTCGGTTGTGTGGTTTCGGGTGCGCGGGAGTTGGCGCGGGAGCTTGCCCTGACACTGCGTCAAGGTTGCACGATGGTCGGGCCGGGACTGGTGCGTGCGAAAGAGCCCGGAATTAGAAATTTTATCGACGAAAAGAGTTAGCCACCATGGAAATGATCAGGGCGCGAGGACTGGAGCAGACGTTCCAGACCCGCCGTGGCAAGGAGAAAGTGGACGTCAAGGCGGTCGACGGGATCGACTTCGACGTCGCCGAGGGCGAGATCGTCGGCTTTCTCGGGCCCAACGGCGCCGGGAAGACGACGACGCTGCGGATGTTGACCACCCTGCTTCGCCCGACGGCGGGCGAGGCGAAGGTTGCGGGGTACGACGTCATCAAGCAATCGCGCGAGGTGCGCCAGAATATCGGCTACGTCTCGCAGGTCGGTTCGACCGGCAACGAGGTTCGCGCGGGCGAGGAGATCGTCGACCACGGGATGCTGTACGGGCAGGGCAAGAAGGAGGTCACGGCGCGGGCGAAGGAGCTGTTCGAGCAGCTGGACCTCGGCGGCATGTGGGAGCGCAAGCCGTCGAAGATGTCCGGCGGGCAGCGGCGGCGGCTCGATATCGCGATGGGCCTGGTGCACCAGCCGAAGCTCGTGTTCCTCGATGAGCCGACGACCGGGCTCGATCCGCAGGCGCGCGCGAACCTGTGGCAGCACATCCGCGAGCTGCGCGAACGCCACGGCGCGACGATTGTTATCACGACCCACTACCTCGACGAGGCCGATGCGCTCAGCGACCGGCTCGTCGTGATCGACCACGGCAAGATCGTCGCCTCGGACACGCAGAAGAACCTCAAGGCGCAGGTCGCCGGGGATCTCGTGGTGCTCGAGCTGGCGCGGCCGGGCGACGCCTCGCGGGCGGCGCAGGCGCTCGAGCGCGCAGGCGCCGAAGGTGAGGTGGAGATCGCGGATGCGCGGGTCAGCGCACGCGTACCGAGTGCGGGTGCCGCGCTCCCGGGCCTCGTCTCGACGCTCGATTCGGCGGGCATTGCGCTCGAGTCGCTCGACGTCACCCACCCCACGCTCGACGACGTGTTCCTAGAGCTGACCGGCCGATCCCTGCGCGAGTCGTAGGGCGAGATTTGAGGAATAGAACCATGCGATTCTTCCAGGACTCATTCATTATTTTCCGCCGGCAGCTGCGCATCAACCTGCGCAATCCCGCGTGGATCATGATCGGGATCATGCAGCCGGTGCTTTATCTGCTGCTGTTCGCGCCATTGCTCGAGCCGTTGACGGCGCAGTTCGGCGCCGTCAATGCCTACACGTTCTTCGTGCCCGGACTGCTCGTGCAGCTGGGCCTGTTCGGCGCGCTGTTCGCGGGCTTCGGGCTGATTGCCGAGTGGCGCGAGGGCGTTATCGAGGCCGAGCGGGTGACGCCGGCCAACCGCACGGCGCTGCTCTTCGGCCGGCTCATGCGCGATGTGCTGCAGATTTTCGTGCAGGCGTTGATCCTCGTGGGGCTCGGCTACGCCTTCGGGATGGACGCGCCGCTGCTCGGAGTGGTGCTCGGCATTCTCATCACTCTGCTGACCGGCGCGGCCGCGGCCGGCGCGTCCAACGCCTTGGCGCTGACGGCGAAGAGCGAGGACGTCATGGCGCCGCTGACCAACATGTTGATGATGCCGATCCTGCTGCTCTCGGGCATTTTGCTGCCGATGACGATCGGTCCGGAATGGCTTCAGCGGGTGTCTGACTTTATGCCTACGCGGTACATCGTCGACGGCGTGCGCGGGGCGTTCGGTGGAACGACCTTCGATACGACGACCCTGTGGGCGGTGCTCTGGGCGGTGGCGATGTTTATCGCCGGCATCGCATGGGGCACGCATGTGTTCCGGAAGGAGAATGCGTAGGTCTTCGCGTTCGGGTGACCTGAAATCCACCCTTGCCCTCCATATCGAAAGTCGATATTATCGAAAAACGATACATCGACTTTCGATATGGAGGGTTTGTTATGGATACCGAACGAAGGGCGGAGAAGTCCCGGAGACGCGATATCGGCGCAAGCATTTTCGCGTATGCGATTTCGGGCGTTGTTCTCGTCAACTATGTGGCCTCGATTTTCATCAAGGGTGAGTTCGACACCTCGCTCGGGGATGCGTTGGGCGGCGGTATTCCGATCGCCGAGCTCACGACGGGACAAGTGGTGATGTACGGGCTCGCGGTCGGCGTCAAGGCGCTTGCGTTGGCTGCGCTGATCGTGGTGCTCACGCTCGCCGCCCGGAACATGCTTCGTGGGGAGTTCTTCACGCTGGCTAACTCACGCTATTTCTGGGCTGCGACTCTTATTCTCCTGGCGGGAAGCGTCGGCTGGTTTATCGAGGGAATGGCAGACAATTGGTATTCGTCCTCGATCGATTTCGACCGGTGGTCCGGTTTCGCGGCAAAGCCCCCGGAGTTTGTGGTGTTCTATGTGTTCTTGTTGACGCTGAGCCTGATGGCCGTCGCCGTGCGCCGCGGCGTGCGCATGCAGGAGGACGTCGATGGCCTCGTCTGACGATCTTGGAACCTCGAGAGTTGTGTGCCACATCGACCGGTTGGTCGCCGAGCGTGGCATCACGTTGGCGGCTCTCGCCGAGCAGGTAGGGGTTACCCCGGTGAATCTCTCGGTGCTCAAGAACAATCGCGCGAAAGCCGTCCGGTTCTCGACGCTCGCCGCGCTGTGCGAGGCGCTCAATTGCCAGCCGGGGGATCTATTCACCGTCGAGTGAACACCGGCGTCCGACGTCATGGGTGGGGTGATTCGTTCGCTAATTCGATGTCTGTCAATATAGATGTATGTCGAATCAAGATCGAGGTGCAGACGCCGCCGTGCGATGTTCCCCTCTCGTGCACGAACCGCTCTCGGCGGACGAGGCCGCGCGTCGGGCCGGGATGTTCAAGGCGCTCGCGGACCCGGTGCGGCTGCAGCTGTTCAGCGTGATCGCGAGCCACGCCGGGGGAGAAGCGTGCGTGTGTGATCTCGCGCCGTTCGTCGACGTTTCCCAGCCCACCATCTCGCACCACCTCCGGGTACTCAGGGAATCGGGGCTGGTCGCCTCTGAGCGGCGTGGGACATGGGTGCATTACCGCGTGGAGCATGCGGCGACCGGCGAACTCCTCGGAGCTCTCGCGGGTGCAGGAGTTGCCGCGGGCGCTGCGGAGATCGCTTCATGACGGCGCCGGAAGCACCGCAGCCCGAGGCCGCGAGGTTGTCCACCACCGACCGCTACCTTCCGGTGTGGATCGGTGTGGCGATGATTGCGGGTCTCGCGCTCGGGCGCCTCGTCCCGGGGTTCGATTCCGCGGTCGGCGCGGTCGAGATCGACGGCGTTTCGCTCCCGATCGCCCTCGGGCTGCTTGTGATGATGTACCCGGTGCTCGCGAAGGTTCGGTTCGACCGGATCGATTCCGTGACCAGCGACAGGCGCCTTCTCATCGCGTCGCTGATGCTCAACTGGGTTCTCGGCCCGCTGCTGATGTTCGCGCTCGCGTGGCTGATGCTGCCCGATCTTCCGGAATATCGCACCGGCCTCATCATCGTCGGGCTCGCGCGCTGCATCGCGATGGTCATCATCTGGAACGACCTCGCCTGTGGGGATCGCGAAGCCGCGGCGGTGCTCGTCGCGATCAACTCGATCTTCCAGGTCGTCATGTTCGCGGTGCTGGGGTGGTTCTACCTCTCGGTCCTGCCGGGCTGGCTCGGTCTTGACCAGGCGACTCTCGACGTCTCGCCCTGGACGATCGCGAAATCGGTGCTGATCTTTCTCGGGATCCCGCTGGTCGCGGGGTTTTTGAGCCGATTCCTCGGCGAACGCGTCCGCGGCCGCGAGTGGTACGAGGAGCGCTTCCTGCCGAAGGTCGGCCCGTGGGCGCTCTACGGCCTGCTCTTCACGATCGTGATCCTGTTCTCGCTCCAGGGCGATCAGATCATCGACCGCCCACTCGACGTCGCGCGGATCGCGTTGCCGCTGCTGGCGTACTTCGCACTCATGTGGGGAGGCGGATTCGCGGTCGGCATCGCGCTCCGCATGAGCTACGAGCGCACGACCACGCTCGCGTTCACGGCGGCGGGAAACAATTTCGAACTCGCCATCGCGGTCGCCATCGGAACGTTCGGAGCGACGTCGGGACAGGCGCTTGCAGGAGTCGTCGGGCCGCTCATCGAGGTGCCCGTGCTTGTCGGCCTCGTCTACGTGTCGCTGGCATTGCGGTCGCGTCTGCGCACGAAATTCGAGTCGCCGACTCGCGCCAACTACTGAGCCACTCACGCTGGATCGAAGGGGAAAGCCCATGTCCGAGACACCATCGGTGCTGTTCATCTGCGTGCGCAACAGCGGGAAATCGCAGATGGCTGCGGGACTCATGGCGGCGCGGTGGGGGAAACGCGTGCGCATCGACTCCGCCGGAACACAGCCGGGCACCGGACTCAATTCGGAGTCGGTCGAGGTGCTCGCCGAGGTCGGGGTCGACATCGCGGCCGGCGCGCCGAAGCCCGTTAACCCGGAGCTCCTCGCCGCCGCAGACCACGTCATCGTTCTGGGCGCTGAGGCGCAGGTTGATGCGGGGTTCGCGCGCGTCGAACGCTGGGTGACCGACGAACCCTCGCAGCGCGGGATCGAGGGGCTCGAGCGGATGCGGCTCGTCCGCGATGACATCGCCGCGCGCGTGGAGGAGCTTGCGGCCCGTCTGAGTTAGAGGCGGCGTTCGGTTCACAACCGGTGGCGGTCCAGGAATGCGCCGATCTTTCCAATCGCGCCGGCGAGGGTGTCCATGTCCGGCAGGCAGGCGATGCGGAAGTGGTCCGGGTTTGGCCAGTTGAAGCCGGTTCCGCGCGTGACAAGCACGTGCTCCTCGCGCAGCAGGCTGAGGGCGAAATCGTCGTCACCGGCGAAGTCGAACGCGTCCGGCTCGAAGCGCGCGAAGCAGTACAGGGCGCCCTTTGGGGCGACGCAGCTGACGCCATCGATCTCCTCGAGAAGCGCGGCGCTCGCCGTCACCCTGCGTTCGATGGAGCGGCCGGGGTCGACGACGCCGGGCAGCTCGTCCGCGCCGATCGCGAGCGCGGCGGGAATCGCGTACTGGCCCGGAACATTCGGGCACACGCGCATGTTGGACAGCAGGCCGATGCCCTCGAGAAGGTCGCCGGCGCGCTCGGTTGGGCCCGACACCGCGAGCCAGCCCGCGCGGAACCCGCAGACGCGGAACGACTTCGACAGTCCTCCGAAGGTCATGCACAGCACGTCCTCGCCCGCGTGCCGCGCCGCATGGTGGTGCGTCGCGCCCTCGAATACCAGGTGCTCGTAGATCTCGTCCGAGAGCAGAATCAAGTCATGACGTCGGGCGAGCTCCGCCATCCCGCGGACCGTGTCCTCGCTGTACACGGCCCCGGTCGGGTTGTTCGGATTAATCAGGACGAGCGCCTTCGTGCGATCGGTGATCTTCCCGGCGATGTCGTCGAGGCTCGGATTCCAGTCGTTGGCCTCGTCGGCGAGGTAGTGGACGGGGACGCCGCCGGTGAGGTTCACCGCGCCCGTCCACGTCGGGTAATCCGGCGCGGGCACGAGAATCTCGTCGCCCGGGTTAACGATCGCCTGCAGCGCGAGCGTGATGAGCTCGGAGACCCCGTTGCCGAGGAAGATGTGGTCGACGTCGATGTCGGGGATTCCGCACGTGGCGTAGTACTCGGCCACGGCCCGGCGCGCCGGTTCGATGCCCTTGGAATCCGAATACGCCTCTGCCGGCTCGATGCTGGTGGTGACCGCGTCGACGATGTCCTGGCGTGCGGTGAGCCCGAAGGGATACATGTTGCCGAGGTTGAGGCGCAGGATCTCGTGCCCCTCGGCCTCCAGTCGCGCCGCCTCCTGCAGGATTGGCCCCCGCACGTCGTAGGTGACGTCGGCGAGACGGGTCGACTGGGCGAACTGCTTCTGCGGCATGTGGGACCTCCTGCGGGTGGTGCGGGTGCGCGCTCGGGCGCTGCTGGTGACCAGTCTGGCTGCAAAGTGGACTCGCGGGAAGGTCCAATTATTCACAAAAACGTGAACCACTATGCTGGCGCCATGAGTGGGACGACGCCAGATGAGTAGGACGACGCGGCACGTGCACTTGGCGTTGGGCGAGGTCTCCTCGGCCCCGGATGTCGTGGACGCAGTGGTCGCGCAGATCGCCGCGGGCGCGCTCGGCGACGGCGACTGGCTGCCCGCCTCGCGCGCGCTTGCGGCGCAGACGGGCCTGTCGCGCGGGACGATCGTGCGTGCGTACGACGAGCTCTCGGCGGCAGGGTTCATTTCCACGCGCGCAGGCTCGGGGACGCGGGTGAGCGACGGCGCCGGGCAAGCCGCGCGGGCGGGTGCTCGTGCGGGTGCTCGGGCCCGAGGACGACCCGAACCCGCAGCGCCGGCGGCGCCCGAACCCGGGCGGGCGCGGAGTCCGCGGGATCTGCGGCCGGGGATTCCAGATGCGACGCTCGTCGACGAGAAGGCGTGGCGGCGGGCGGTGCGCGCGGCCGCAGGGGCGTCGCTCGTCGGCGTCAACCCGTGGGAAGAACCGAGCGCGAATCTGCGACGCGAGTTGCGCGGGCACCTGCGACGTCATCGGGGATTGCAGGCGGCCGACCCGCTGCTGTTCGACAGCTCGCGCTCCGCGGTGGCGGCGCTGTGTGCGGCGTTCTGCGCTGAGGCTGGGGGCGCGGCAGAAGAAGGGGATGCGGTCGCGTTCCACCACGAAGACCCCGGCTACCGCGGTGCGCTGCTCATGGCGCGCGAGGCCGGGCTGGACGTGCAGCTTCATCCCGCCGAGGCGGAGGGACTTGACGCGGCGCGGCTCGGGCGGCGGCGGTCGATCGTTTTTGTGACGCCGGCGCATCAGTATCCGCTCGGCCACCGGATGAGCGTGGAGCGGCGGGTCGCGCTCGTGCGATGGGCGCGCGAGACGGGATCGCTGATCATCGAGGACGACTACGACGGTGAATACCGCTACGGGGTCGCGCCGCTGCCCGCGCTGGCGACGCTGCCCGGGGCCGAGGGGCACGTGGCATACGTGGGAACCTCGTCGAAATCGGTGGCGCCGGACCTGCGCGTTGCGTGGTGCGTGGCGCCGGAATATCTGCGCAGGGAGCTGCGGCGATGGCTCGCGGTGCACAGGCGCGGGCCGTCTGCGCTGCCGGCTGAGGCGCTAGCCGCGTTCATTTCCGACGGCGCGATGAATCGACATTTGTCGAGGGCGGCGCGCGTGTATTCCGACCGGCGCGCGCGGCTCGTGGCGGCGCTTCGGGCGGAACTCGCGGGGCTTGGGCGTCTAGGCGGCGAGGCAGGCGAGGGCGTGGAGATCGTCGGGGTCGAGGCGGGCCTGCATTTGTGCGTGCTCACGCCGGGCGTGGACGACGATGCGCTGGTGGTGGCGCTCGAAGGCGACGGCTGGCGGGTACGCGCGCTGAGTTCGCAGTCCACGAGGTTCCCGTTGTCCGGCGTCATACTGAATTATTCGAGGCTGCCGGGCGGGGGAGCGCGCGAATTCGCCTCGGCGTTCGGCGCGCATGTTCGCGCGCTCGCCGAACGCCGAGGCGAATGATCGGGGTGAGGGAGCGGAGCTAGTTCTTCTTGGCGGACTTCTTGGCCCGCTTCGCTTCCTTCTTCTCCTTGCGCTTCTTGCCGGCTGCGGACAGGAAGGCAAGCGTTGCGGTGGCCGACAACGCGCAGAGGACCGCAGGGGCGGCGTACACCTTGGCTTCGTCGCCGGCGCGGATGTGCTCATTGACGGCGAGCGCCATAGTCGTGGCGAGGGCAGCCGAACTGGCGGCCCCGACAAGCGGGAACTTGTTGCCTACGACGAGACCACCCACGCCCGCGAGCTCGGCGGCGCCGATGAGCTGAAACTCGTCGAAGGAGTAGCCGAGGTGCTTCGCCGACTCGACCATCGCCTCCTGCTCGGAGACCTTCGCGTACCCGGCTCCGCCGAACGCGGCGCCGAGGATGGCGGTGTGGGCGAGGGTGAGTGCGGTCATGTGAGCTCCTTTTATCGCGCGGGATTGCGAATTTCGGCCCAGTGTAGTCGCGCGGCTACAGCCCGTGCTTGCGGTGGACGAGGTTCTGCATGATCTCCAGCGGCAGCGCCCGCTGTGCCGAGAACGCGAATGGCGCGGACGAGCCGGCCGCGTAGAAACCGGCCGGGCGCTTATCGTCGATCGCCTTGAACAGCTCGGCGACGAGCTCCTGTGTGGAGATTCCCTTCGCCTCGTTGGCGTCGAGATTTGTGATCATCGTGTCGAACTCGGCCGCGTATAGCCCGTCGGGGTCGACGTACTTGGTGCGGCGCAGCGAGATTCCCGTGTTGATGGCGCCCGGCTCGACAACCGAGACCCCGACGCCGAAACGCCGCACCTCTCGGCGAAGCGACAGAGCGATCGCTTTGATGGCAGCCTTCGACGCCGCGTACGAACCGCGATAGGCGAGCGGAAACGAGCCGAGCATCGACCCCACCATGATGACCCGGCCGCGGCCCGCCGCGCGCATCGCCGGGAGCAGCCGCTGCGTGAGGTCGACGTGGCCCATGAAGTTGACCTGCATGAGCCGCTGGAGAGCATCGAGCGGAAGCTCCTCGACCGGACCCGACTGGCTTTCACCGGCGTTGTTGACGAGCACGGCGACGGGACCTTCGATCGACTCGGCGAACTCCGCGATGGACGCCGAATCGCCGAGGTCGAGCTTACGCATCTCGATGCCGTTGACCTGGTCTTTGTGTGGTTCGCGGGACGTGCCGATGACCTTGAAACCCCGCTCGACGAGTTCCTTCGCCACGAGCTCGCCGATGCCCGAGGTCGCGCCCGTGACGACGGCGGTGCCGCTGCGCACCGGTGGCAAAGCAGGTGCGCGGAGGAACGTCGCTATGCCTACGGGCTTACTCGGCATTGTGCTCCTTGCTGAGGTCTGGGCCTGGGGTACGCCCTGCGGGGCGTACACACCACGAAACAGTCACTTTCGGCGAACGTTACTCGAATTACTGTGCCTTTACGTGGTGTTTGCGTGGGGCGGCCAGTCCGTCCGCGCCTACTCGCGGTACGCGCGCTGCGCCGAATGCTGCGCACGCGGCTTGATGTCGATCCGATCGAGGTTGACGTGCGCGGGCCGCGAGGCGACGAAGCCCACGACCTCGGCGACGAGAGGCTGCAGACCCTGGTACGGCTTTGCGGCCTTGTCGGAGTCGCCGTCGAAGCGGACGAGCGAGAACTCCGTCTCGACGAGCCCGGGCACGATCTCGGTGAACCGAACCGGCTCGCCGAGGAACTCCCCGCGCAGCGTGCGGTGCAGCACCGACTCCGCGGTCTTCGCCGTCGTGTAGCCCGAGCCGTTGTCGTAGGCCTCGAGCGCGGCGACCGAGGTGATCGTCACGACCAGGCCGTCGCCGGAAGCGATGAGCTTCGGCATCAATGCGCGCAACATATGTAGAGTGCCGAGGACGTTGGTCTCCCACATCCACCGCCACTGCTCGATGTCCGCGTCCATGATCGACGACTGCCCCTTAGCGCCGCCGGCGTTGTTGACCAGGACATCCACCCGTCCCAGCGCTTCGGCGAGTGCGGCGACCTGGTTGGTATCGGTGACGTCGAGCGGCACCGCCGTCCCGCCGATCTCCTCCGCGAGCGCGGAGACTCGCTCGAAGCGGCGGGCGCCCACGACGACGTGAAAGCCCTGCTGCGCGAGTGTCCTCGCCGTGGCCTCGCCGATGCCCGACGACGCCCCGGACACGACGGCGACCTTCGTGCTCTTGTCGAGGGCCGCGAGCGCGTCGGCGGCGGCTGCGTACTCGTTGTGTGCTGCTGAGGTGCTCATAGGGCCGAGATTACTCGCGGCGTCCGGGTGTGCGCGTGGCGAACGGCGGCCGGCAAGCTTCCGCGCACCGAGTAACGTCTCCGCCTTACGTCTATCGCGCTGTGGTGGGTGCGCTAAGTCAACCGTCCCGGCATCCGGTGGCGGCCTGCATACAGCCGGCCTCTGCGGCCTTCACCAGCGTCTTTTCCTATGACGTCGGAGTTTCTAGGTCACGTGACGGCGCCTTTTCGGCGCCGCTCAAGGCCCGTCCCTGGCCGCTGCGACAAACCGCAACGCCGGTCGACAAACCGTCGTGTGATGACAACGGTGAAAGGTGACTCGCGGTGCGGTCTGTGGGAGGGCGGGAGCGATGGCGGCCGAGGCGGGGCGATTTCGTGCTCGCGAGAGCGTCGCGGCGGCTGTGCGCGCGGCATGCTTCGGCGTGCTTCGGCGTGCTTCGGCGGGCTGGGAAGTAAGTGCAGGTAGGGAGGTTGGTCGGCGCCCGGGGGCGCGCGGGGTCGCTGGGAGCGGCGCCGGCGAAGTTGAGGCGGGCCGATGGCAGGCGTGGCAATGTGGGTGTTATGAGCGATGCGAGTGAGAAGTCGGTGGGGACGGGCGCGTCCGGCGTCATGCGTGAAAGCCATTCGGTGGCCTCGAGTGACGGGACGCCGATCGCGTTTCAGACGTGCGGGGACAAGGCGGCGCGGCCGCTGTTGTTGCTACACGGATGGGCGCAGTCGTCGCGCGCGTGGGGCGACGAATTGCTCGGGCGGCTTGCCGGGACGTTCCGGGTGATCGCGATGGATCTACGCGGTCACGGGAACTCCGGGGCGCCTTCCGCCGGCTACGACGATTCGCGGCTGTGGGCGGACGACGTGGCCGCGGTGCTCGACGCCGAGGGCGTGGGCGACGGGGCCGGCGCGATCGTGCTCGGCTGGTCGTATGGCGGGATCGTGGTCGGCGACTTCGTGGCGGCCGAGGGGACGTCGCGGATCGGCGGGATCGTGTTGTGCGGGGCGACGACGTCGATCTCGCGGGCGCCCGGCGGGGCGGTCGGTGACGCGATGCTGGCCGCGGGCAAGGGCTCGGTCGATCCGAACCCGAAGCGCGCAATCGCCGCGCTCGGCAGCTTCGGCGCCGACATGTTCGCGCAGCAGGTGGGCGAGGGACAGCAGCGGCTGTTCGGGCTCTCGCTCGCGACGGCGCCGCACGTGCGCGGCGCGCTGCTCGCGCGGCGAGTGAACAACGACGAGGCGCTCGCCGCAGCGGGAGTGCCGGCGCTGGTGATTCACGGCGAGCGCGACGGGATCGTGTTGCCGAGCGCTGGAAAGGCGAACGCGGAAACGCTGGGCGTCGAGTGCACCGTGTACCCCGAGGTTGCGCACGCGCCGTTCCTCGAGGCGCAGGACCGGTTTGTCGCGGACCTCGAGGCGTTCGCCGCGGGGCTGTAAGGGCGGGTAGCCCGGTTAGGCGTTCTTGATCTTGTCGGCCTGGCGGCCGGCGATGTCGCCGAGCGCGGCGATCGTGGCGTCGTCGGGTTGCGGCGTCATCTGTAGCGCGCTCACGCGGAACGTGATCCCGCGCGTGGTGACCTGGTAGAAGGTCTGCGTCTGCGATTGTTCCTGTCCGAGGGCGTCGACGCGCGAGGTTGCCGTGGAGTTGAAGCCCTGCACGTTCGCGCGGTCGATGCGCGGCGTCGCGGCGGGGGAGTTCTTCGCCTCCATCGTCAAACCATTGCCGGTGAGGGTGAAGGCGGGGCAGCGCAGGAAGCGATCGGAGAATGCCCCGCGGTCGACGCCCGTGCCCATGACCATGATGGAGTACACCGACTGCGTCTCCGGGTCCTGGATTTGTGCGGCCGCGGCACCCTCGGGGATCTCCGGCGAGCCGACGGCGACATCGGTGCACTCGGGCGGGTCGACGTCGAGGTTCTTCATCGCCTCGGTGAGCTGCTGCGCCGCCGCGACCCCGTCCGACGGGTTGACGCCCTGGTAGGTCCAGCCCGGGAAGTCGGCTTCGGTGAGGATGAGCGCGGCGTTGTCGAGGCCGGCCGCGTCCTCCGGCGAACCGGCGGCGTCCGGATTGTTGCCCTCGCGCTGCGCCTTCTCGTCGCCGACCTCGCCTACGTCGACCTGGTGGGAGGAGTTGGCGATGTCCTTGTTGTCGTCGCCGCGCGCCCCGGCGCCCTCTCCGTCTGCGCCGGCGCCTGCCGCGCCGTTGCCATCACCGGAACCCTCGGCCACCGCGGACGATCCGTCGCCCGCGCCCTGCTCATCTTCGTCCGCACCACACGCGGCGAGCGCCAGCGTGAGCGCGGCGGCTGCCGGCAGCGCGACAAGCGCGCGTGCGCGCCTCGTGCGGCTCCGGCTTGTGAGCATGGTCGAACGCATTCATTCCTCCTCGGCGCTTCCGCCGGCGCCGCGCCGCGCGGAGATAGCCCCTCGCTCGGCACAGACTTCTTCCGCCGTCGGATCCTTCGAACCACTAGCGTAAGACAACGGTCGGGGAAACTTCGCCCTGGTCCGGCAACACTTGCCCATTTCTTAACGCGCGTAAAGTTGCCGCGATTCGGACAACGCACCGTGCAACTTCGCGGGGCATCGCGAATGGCGCAGGTCTCGGCGCTCGGGCGAGCGTGGATTGCCGGCCGGAAAAGCCGCGGCACCGCGGTGTGGGCGGGAAATATTCTCAGCTTGAAGGGGTGCGCGGGGCCGCCGGGGTGGACGGGGTCTCCGACGTCATACCGCGGGGTCCGTTCCCGGAACGCGGAGGAAGGCTCGCGGAATGCGGTGCGGGGCGTAGAGTTTGGGTGTCATGCAGGTAGTCACCGATATTCGTAGCGCCACGGGCGGACCGGACGAGCCGGGCGGGCAGGGCGGTTCGGCCTCGGCCGCCTCGGCATCCGCCGCGCGCCCATCCGGCCCGTTGCCGCGGCGCGTCGCCGTGATCAGCTTCCACACCTCGCCGCTGTCGCAGCCGGGCGTGGGGGATGCCGGCGGGCTCAACGTCTACGTCCTCAATACCGCGCGCTCACTCGCCGCTACGGGTGTAGAGGTCGAGGTGTTCACGCGAGCGACGTCGGCCACGCAGGAACCGGTCGTGCAGATCGGCGACGGGGTGCGGCTGCACCACATCACCGCCGGGCCGCTCGAGGCGCTCGGGCGCGAGGAGCTGCCGGTGCAGATGGCGCCGTTCATCTCCGAAGTGCTGCGGCAGGTCGCCGCCGATGGGACGCGGTTCGACGTGGTGCACTCGCACTACTGGCTCTCGGGCCAGGCCGCGACCGTGCTCGCGCAGGTGTGGGACATTCCGCTCATTTACACCGCGCACACGCTCGCCGCCGTCAAGAACACGTTCCTCGCCGCGGGGGACGAGCCGGAGCCGGATTACCGCCGCCTCGGCGAGCAATACGTGGTGGACAACACCGACCGCACGGTGGTTAATACCGAGCGCGAGCGCGACGACCTCGTCCACTTCTACGATGCCTCGCCGAGCCGCGTCGACGTGATCGTGCCCGGCGCCGATCTCGCCTGCTATTCGCCGGGCGACCCGCGCGGCACCGAGCACGCGCGCCGTCGCCTCGGTCTGCCGCACGGCGCGAAGGTCGTCGCTTTCGTCGGGCGCATCCAACCGCTCAAGGCGCCGGACGTGCTGCTGCGCGCGTTCGCCGCGCTGGTCAAAGATTCGCTGGATGACGCCGGAGATGCCGAGCCCGACCAGGACGGCGGGGGCCAGCTCGTGCGCAGCCACATCACGCCGTACCGGCTGGTGATAGTCGGCGGATATTCGGGCAACGGGATCGGCGCGATGGATCTACATTCGCTCGCCCGCGAACTCGGCGTCGCGCACCTCGTGACATTCCTGCCGCCGCGCCCGCCACAGGACCTCGTCGAGGTGTACCGCGCTGCCGATGTCGTCGCGGTGCCGTCGTACTCGGAGTCGTTCGGGCTCGTCGCGCTCGAGGCGCAGGCGTGCGGGACGCCGGTGGTCGCGGCGAACGTGGGCGGGCTGTCGATCGCGGTCGCCGACGGCGAGACCGGCGTGCTCATCGATGGGCATGACGTCGCGGTGTGGGGGTGCGAGCTGCGGGCGCTGCTCGACGCGGACGCCCGGCGGATCGCGATGTCGCTGCGCGCCCCCGAACGCGCCCGCGGATTCTGCTGGACCTCGACGGCCGAGAACCTCGTCGCGACGTATGCGAAGGCGATGGCCGAACACTCCGAGCGCCGGGACGCGGGCGAGGAGGCCCGCGGCTCGGCTGCCGCTGTTGGCGACAACGAATCCGGTGCTGCCGCGCCGGCGAAGGAGGAATGACGATGACCGACTCTGCTGGACCCGACTCTGCCGGCCCCGAAGCGGCCGGACCCGACAACGGCAAGGGCGCTCCGAACGCCGAGGTGCTGCGCACGATCGAGGCGTTCCTCGTCGACCGCGAGATCGAATCGCATCTGCTCGACGGGCGGACGTTCGTCGTCAACCTGCCTGGCGAGAAGCGACTGAAGACCGCGGTCCACCTGCATGTTCGCCAGGACACCGTGCGCATCGAGTCGTTTATCTGCCGCAAGCCGGACGAGGATTTCCTCAAGATCTACGACTACCTCTTGCGCCGGAATCAGCACCTTTACTCGGTGTCGTACACGATCGACAACACCGGGGACATCTACCTCGTCGGGTGGATTCCGGCGGCCGCCGTCAGCGACGACGAACTCGACCGGGTGCTCGGCTCGATCCTCGAGACCGCGGACTTCGACTTCAACAAGTTGCTCGAGATCGGATTCCACACCTCGATCCGCCGCGAATGGTCGTGGCGGGTGAAAAACGGCGAGCCGCTGGTGAACCTCTACGCCTTCCGGCACCTGACCTCCGATCTCGAGCAGCCCGGTGTCGACGGGATGCCCGAGGAGAACTCGAGCGGCAAGCTGCTGCCGGGCGAGACTCCGGCCGACCGCGCTGCTGCGGATGCAGCGAAGGCGGCCGAGGCGGAGGACGGCGAGGGCTCCGGCGGCGATGGGGGCTCGGCGGCTCCGACGTCATAGGCGGGTTGTTCCGGGGTTTGCCCGGCGCCGCGCGAGCGATGGGTAATAATGGGCGCATGGCTTTTGGAAAACTGGTGCTGTTGCGGCACGGACAGAGTGAATGGAATGCGTCGAACCAGTTCACCGGCTGGGTGGATGTTGACCTGACCCCGCAGGGCCGCGAGGAGGCCGTGCGCGGCGGGCAGCTGCTCGCCGAGGCCGGCGTGCTGCCGGACGTGCTGTACACGTCGCTGCTGCGTCGCGCGATCACGACCGCGAACCTTGCGCTCGACTCGGCCGACCGGCACTGGATCCCGGTCGTGCGCGATTGGCGCCTCAACGAGCGCCACTACGGCAAGCTGCAGGGGCTCAACAAGGCGGAGATCAAGGAGGAGTTCGGCGACGAGCAGTTCATGCTGTGGCGCCGCTCCTACGACACCCCGCCGCCGGAGATCGCTGCGGACGACCAGTACTCGCAGGTCGGCGAGGCGCGCTACGCGGATCTGGATGAGGTGCCGCTCACCGAGTGCCTGCTCGATGTGGTCAAGCGCTTCGTCCCGTACTACGAGGCGGAGATCCTGCCCTTGCTGACGGCGGGCAAGACCGTGCTCGTCGCGGCTCATGGCAATTCGCTGCGTGCTTTGGTGAAGCACCTCGACGGGATTTCCGACGAGGCGATCTCGGAATTGAACATTCCCACCGGGATTCCGCTGGTCTACGAGTTTTCCGAGTCCGGCGAGGTGACGAACCCCGGCGGGACGTATCTGGACCCGGAGGCTGCGGCCGCCGGTGCCGCTGCGGTGGCGAACCAGGGCGGCAAGTAGTTTCTGCGGCCGGGTTTGTTCTCGGCCGAAATCGTCTGGACGCCACTTTGTATCGATAAACGCCCGAATTGAGTTCCCTCCACGGCGTTTATCGATACAAAGTGGCGTCCAGTCGTCTGTGCGGCCCCGGCCGGCCCGGCCTGCCCGGCGAGCCTCAGTCCGCGATCGAGGCGAGGAGAACCTCCGCATCCTGCCCGGCCCAGGTGCCGAGAAGTAGGCCGGGCGTGCTGGCCGCCGAATCGGTCGAGGACCCGGAATCCGCGGCCGGGAAATCGGTGTCGAGGACCGAATTGAATTCCAGCGTCGCCTCGCCGAGGTGCAGCGTCGCCGAGGTTTCGGCGGGCATCGGCGCGGGCAGGCTCTCGGGGATCGTCACCGCGGAGGAGGTGCCGGTCCCGCGGACCTCGGCGCGGCCGGAGGTGAATTCCTCGCCCGTGTCGGCGTCGATGTAGCGCGCGCCGCCGGAGCCGGACGAAATCGCCTCCACCAGCGCGGACACGAACACGCGGTCGGTGAGGCCGTCGTAGATCCAGCGCGTCCCGAGTTCGGAATGTTCCAAGGTGAGCAGCTCGGCGCCGGCCCCACCGTCGAGCCCGGTGCCCTCCATCCCCGGTTGCGGAGCACCTCGGTAGGTGAGGGGGATCTGGAGGGTGCGGCCTCCGGCGTCATGGGCGATGTGTACTTCCGTGCCGACCTCGCCCGCGGGGTCGTCGAAACGGTAGGAGGCGACGAGCGTGATGTTCTCGGCGGTTGCGCCGGAGTCGGGCCAGCGCCGCTGGATGTAGCGCGCGACCGCTTCGGGCTTGGACGGGGTCAAAGACGCATTGCGGAAGATGTCAGCCATGACCCCAGCGTAGGCGCGAGCGCGCGTCGGCGAAAGGAAGAATGAACGGCCGGTTAACGTGCGGTGGATCGGGAAAAGTCCCCCGGTTAACGGGAGCGGCTCGCGTTTGTTCTGCGATTGCCTGGTTGTAGATTGGGACACCGTGGACGTATACGTTGCGATAGGCCTCATCGCCGCCGGCGCGGTCGCCTGCTTCTTCGTCGGCTCCGAAATCGGCGTGAGGCGCGGGCAGGGGATGTCCGGGACGCGCGGCGGCAAGGCGTCCACGCGGACGGACGGCGTGCTGAGTAAGGGCGATGTGCTCTACAAAGCCATGCAGCAGTCGCCGCTCGCGCTCGCCGTGGTCGACCGGTTCGAGGATCTCATCATCGCCAACGACCGTGCCGAGGAGCTTGGCATCGTCTCCGGACATCGCGTCACCGAAGAGGTGTGGGGGACGGTTCTCGAAACGTTCCGCAACGGCGCCGAGGCGCACTTTCACCTGTCCGGGCATGCGCGGGCGGGGCACCGGGTCCCGTCGGTGTCGGGGCACACGGTGTTCCTGCGCGAGGAGGGCGACAAGTTTGTCGTCGTGTACGCGAACGACGATTCGGAGCAGCGCCGCATGGAGTCCGCGCGCCGCGACTTCGTGGCCAACGTCTCCCACGAGCTCAAGACGCCCGTCGGCGCGATGAGCGTGCTCGCCGAGGCCCTCCTCGAATCGAGCGACGACCCCGAGTCGGTGCAGTATTTCGGTTCGCGCGTGCGCGACGAATCGCAGCGGCTCGGCTCGATGGTCACCGAGCTCATCGAGCTGTCCCGCCTGCAGGGCGCGGAGAAGCTGCGCGATCTCTCGCCGGTCTCGGTCGACGAGGTCGTCGACGAAGCCATGCGGCGCTCGGTCTCCATGGCAGAGGCCGCGGACATTTCTCTGACGTCGGACGACCGCTCCGGCCTGGAGATCATGGGCGACCGGACCTTGTTGGTGACGGCGGTGTCGAACCTCATCTCCAATGCGATCAATTACTCGCCGGCCGGCACCCCGGTGGTCGTCAGCCGCGCCAGCGACGAGCACACCGTCCGCATCCGCGTCACCGATCACGGAATCGGCATCGCCCCGGAGAATCAGGGGCGGGTGTTCGAGCGGTTCTTCCGCGTCGACAAGGCGCGCTCGCGCGCGACCGGCGGGACGGGCCTCGGGCTCGCGATCGTCAAGCACGTCGTGCAGAACCACAACGGCGTCGTCCACCTGTGGAGCAGGCCCGAAATGGGCTCGACCTTCACCATCGAACTTCCGCGGGTTGCCGCGGCGGAAGCTCCGACCCCGGATCGCACCGGCGATTCCGCAGGCACTAACAACGCCGGGGTCGGCCCAGGAAAGGAAAAAGCTAAGTGACACGAGTACTCATCGTCGAAGACGAAGAATCACTCGCCGACCCTTTGGCGTTCTTGCTGCGCAAGGAGGGCTTCGAGGCCACCGTCGCAGCCGACGGGCCGAGCGCGTTGCGCGATTTCGAGGCGCAGGGCGCGGACATCGTCCTGCTGGACCTCATGCTTCCGGGGATGAGCGGGACGGACGTGTGCAAGCGGCTGCGCGCGGTGTCGTCGGTTCCCGTCATCATGGTCACCGCCCGCGATAGCGAGATCGACAAGGTCGTCGGCCTCGAGCTGGGCGCGGACGACTACGTCACCAAGCCGTACTCGGCGCGCGAACTCATCGCCCGGATCCGCGCCGTCCTGCGCCGCGGCAACGGCGAGGAGGCCGAGGAGGCCATCGACGATTCGTCGGTGCTCCAGTCGGGCCCTGTGCGCATGGATATCGAGCGCCACACCGTCGAGGTGCACGGCGACACGATCACGCTGCCGCTCAAGGAGTTCGACCTGCTCGAGTACCTGCTGCGCAATTCCGGCCGCGTGCTCACCCGCGGGCAGCTCATCGACCGCGTGTGGGGTTCGGACTACGTCGGCGACACGAAGACACTCGACGTGCACGTCAAGCGCCTGCGCTCGAAGCTCGAGCCCGACCCGGGCAGCCCGCAGCACATCATCACCGTGCGCGGGCTCGGATACAAGTTTGACGGCGCCGCTACGGGCTAGCCCGGCGGGCCGCTGTAGCTGCCGCTATTTCTTGCGCGCGGCCAGCTCCTCGGCGCGCGTTGTCGCCGGGTGCACGGCGATGAGCCCGAGCTGCTGCCTCCGCTGGCAGGCCTCGGCGAGCAACTCGTAGGCCTCTGCGCCGATGAGCTCGGTCAGCTCGTCGGCGAGCGACTCGAACACCGGTTCCG
>DGYFI06202__coassemble_597_pt1 | contig 22669 bp, 20 predicted proteins | sample DGYFI06202__metabat2_low_PE_038 | metagenome-assembled genome bin DGYFI06202
GAAGTGCCCTATCGACGTGCTGAACTGCCGGCCCAGCTCGTAGCCGGTGCCGGCGCGCTCCGCGAGCGACACGAGGATCGCGTGTTCCAACGCCATGGGCAGCACATTACGACGAGCCGAATCCATATGCAACGAAGTTATGTGCAACAAGGTGCATATAGGGGTGGGGAGGGATCGGAACTCCGCCGTCATACACGGGAAAAGGAGGAACCAGCATGAGTCGAAGTCTGGGGTAGCGGCGCCGTGCGCTTGTAGCTTTGGCCGGAAGATACAGCGGCAGGAAGGCCCGGAAAATGACTTGTGAGCTACACCTTGGTGGATTCCAGATCGCCTCGCACGTTGCACATTCCCACGCGGCGTGGCGGGACCCGGGGTCCCAGCTCGACTTTCTCGACGCGAAGCATTGGACACGCATCGGGCGCACCCTGGAGCGGGGGAAATTCGACTTCGTCTTCTTCGCCGATCTGCTGGCGGTGCCGACGAACTACGGCGGGAACGAACGCGAGGCCCTTCGGCGCGGCACGCAGGCGAGCGCGACCCTTGAATCGTCGGTTGTCGCGGCGACGATCGCGGGGGTTACCGAGCGCCTGGGCATCGCGCTGACCAAGAGCACCACGTATTTCCATCCCTTCGATCTCGCCAGGCTGTTCTCGAGCCTCGACCACCTGTCGGGCGGACGCGCGGCGTGGAACATCGTCACCTCGCTGAGCCGGGCGGAGGCGCAGAACTTCGGGCAGGACCTCGCGCTGGACCACGACTCTCGGTACGAGCGCGCGGAGGAGTTCGTCTCCGCCTTTGTCCAGCTGGTGGAGAGCTGGGATCCCGACGCGCTGGTGCTCGATAAAGATGCGGGTATCTTCGCCGATCCGGACAAGGTGCACGCCATCTTCCACGAAGGCAAGTACTTCCGTTCCCGCGGGCCACTTCCCACTCCGCGTTCCCCGCAAGGGCGCCCCGTCCTGATCCAGGCGGGATCCTCCGCGACCGGAAAAAACTTCGCGGCGCGGTGGGCGGACGCGATTTTCGAGATCGATCCGACCGCCGAGGGGCGCAGGGCGTACTACGAAGACGTGAAATCCTTGGTCAGCGATGCGGGGAGAAACCCCGACGGAGTGAAGGTCCTGCCGTCGTTCATCCCATTCGTCGGCCGGTCGCGTGCCGAGGCCGAGGACAAGCAGGCGCGCCACAACGAGAATGCGGATCCCATCTCCGGTCTGCTGACCCTGTCCGTGCACACGGATCACGACTTCTCCGTATACGACCTGGATGCTCCGATCGAGGACATCGAGGTCTCGGGAACCCGTGGGCTGTTCGAGGTGGCGCGGGGGCTGAGCAGGCGCGACGACCTCAGCCTCCGGGACATTGGGAAGCTCTACGCCCAGGGCGTGCTGCTCCCGCAGTTCGTCGGTACCGCGCAGGACATCGCGGACCAGATCGAAGACGGATTCCACGGCGGCGAGGCCGACGGTTTTATCTTGTCCGCTGCGCAGACTCCGGGGACCTTCGACGACTTCGTCGACCTCGTCGTGCCCGAACTGCAGCGTCGGAATCTGTTCCGGCGCGAATATCGCGGTGCGACGCTGCGCGAGCACCTCGGGCTCGAGCCGGCCTTCGATCTTGTGCCCGCGCGCTAACCGCCTGCTTGTGGCCTGGCCGAACAGCGCCCGAGGCCTACGTTGCATTAGCTCGAACACTTATCAAGGAGAATCGTTGTGACAACAATCGCCGTCGTCGCCGGAAACCCGAAGCCCGCGAGCCGCACCTTGGCAGCGGCGCAGTACGTGGCCACGGAGCTTGCGGGCGAACCCGATCTCGTCGTCGATTTGGCCCTGCTGGGGGCGGATCTGCTCGATTGGCAAAGCGAGAAGGTTGCGACACTCGTAGAGGATGTCGGCCGTGCAGATTTCGTGATCGTCGCGAGCCCGACCTATAAGGGCGCCTACACAGGACTGCTCAAGCTGTTCCTCGACCGATTTCCCGGGGGAAGCGGTCTGTCGGGTCTCGCCGTCCCGCTCATGCTCGGCGGCGGTCTCGCTCACGCGCTGGCCCCCGAGCTTGTCCTGCGGCCGGTGCTCACCGAGCTCGGCGCCACGGTTCCCGGGCGCGGGCTCTTCGTGGTGGACACGGAATTCGACAATCCCGGCGCGTATACAGAATGGTTGACGGCGACGTCGCCCATTATCCGTGACCGATTGGGGCCGCGCGGGTGACCCTTTTTCGATAGACGGCCGGAGTTCAGTGGACATTCACCTTTGCGCCACTGCGACTTTGCTGCGGCTCCCTACCCTCGCTTCGGTAACTTCCGCAAAGACCGAACGAGAAAGAGGCTGCCCCCTCATGCTCCCCATCGGACAAAATCTCCTGGCGAAGATGGACTTTCGCTCGAGCCGATCCCACCGAACCTGCATCTACAAATGTGGAGACGCTTGCGCAAAGCCCGTCCGCAACACCTCCGATAATCTCTACTTCCGGGATGTGGTCCAGCGGGAATTCGACCGTCGCACGGTGCTGCGAGGGGTCGGGGCGGCGACGGTCGTTGTCGGCGGAACGAGCATGCTCGCCGCCTGCGGACAGGATGGTTCGGGTTCGACAGCGGGGGCCGCATCGTCCTCGGCCCCCGAGTCCGCTCCAGAGCCGCCCGCCGGCCTACGGTTCGAGATGGTCGCCCCGAACACCGAAGACAAGGTGATCACACCACAGGGCTACGAGAACGATGTGGTGATCCGGTGGGGTGATCCCGTCGTGGACGGCGCGCCAGAATGGAAGCTCGATGGACAGACGCCGGAGGATGCAGAGAAGCAGTTCGGATTCAACTGTGACTTCGCCGCGCTTTTGCCCATCGAGGGCTCTGACACGCGTTTCCTGCTTGTGAGCAACCACGAGTACACCACGCCGCAGCAGATGTTCCCCGGCTACGACGCTGATAACCCGAGCGAAGACCACGTGAAGATCGAATGGGCCAACCACGGTCTGTCGATCGTAGAGGTCGAAGGCAACGATTCCGACGGGCGCCTCAAGCCGGTGATGGGCAAATACAACCGCCGCATTACGGCGACGACCGAATTCCTGATCACCGGGCCTGCCGCAGGTTCGGACCTGCTCAAGACGAGTAAGGACGACACGGGCACCAAGGTGCTCGGCACGTTGAACAACTGCGCCGGATCGGTGACCCCGTGGGGCACGATCCTGTCCGGAGAGGAAAACGTCGACCAATACTTCGCCGGCGGCGATCGCGTGCCCGAGGACGAGGATCGCGAACGCTTCGCCCGGTACGGCATGGAAGACGAGGAGACCGCCCGCAAATGGGAACGCTTCGACAAGCGTTTCGACATCACCGAGGAGCCCAACGAGGCACACCGCTTCAACTGGGTGATCGAGATCGACCCGTGGGACCCGGAGTCGACCCCGGTCAAGCACACGGCACTCGGCCGTTTCAAACACGAGGCCGCAGCCATCCACGTGGCGGACGACGGAACTATCGTGGCGTACTCCGGCGACGATTCCCGCTTCGAATACATCTACAAGTTCGTCTCCTCGAAGAAAATCGTTGAGGGCGACGACGCCGAGGCGCGCCGCGAAAACATGAAGGCGCTCGACGAGGGCGTCCTCTATGTGGCGAGCTTCGAGGGGAATTCGGACGATTTCGAGGAGAACACTCTCCCCGAGGACGGCGCCTTCGACGGCACCGGACGCTGGCACAAGCTCGCCACCTGCAAGTCCGACGGGTCGGTGGAATCCCACATCGACGGAATGAGTGAGGAAGAGGTGCTCGTGTTCAGCCGCTTCGCCGCGGACGAGGCGGGTGCCACGAAGATGGACCGCCCAGAGGACGTCGAGGCGCACCCCGAGACCGGCAAGGTCTACGCGGCGCTGACGAACAATGAGTACCGCGGGGCGGGGCGCCCCGGCAAGGACGACGAGCCAGCGATGGAATATGCGCCGGTCAAGGAGAACAAGAACGGCTACGTGCTGGAAATCGACGACGACACGGCAGGGGAGGAGTTCACCTGGAACCTGCTGCTCGTCTGTGGTGATCCGGACGCCGCCGAGACGTACTTCGGCGGTTTCGACAAGTCGTCCGTCTCTCCGATCTCGTGCCCGGACAACCTGGCCTTCGACAGCTTCGGCAATCTCTGGGTATCCACCGACGGCAACGCGCTGGAATCCAACGACGGGCTGTTCGCCGTGTCGCTCGAGGGCGACACGCGCGGATTGACGAAGCAGTTCCTCACGGTTCCGGTCGGCGCTGAGACGTGCGGCCCGGTGGTTACCGAGAGCCGGGTCATCGTCAATGTCCAGCACCCGGGCGAGGACGACGAGGCGACGGTCGAAACGGGTACCTCGCATTGGCCCGAGGGCGGCGATTCGCTGGCCCGTCCGTCCACGGTCGTGGCCTGGCGCAGCGACGGCGGCCCGATCGGCGAGTGAGGACGAACGGGCGCTGCGAACCCGAGAGGGCCGGCACGTCCGACGTCATAAATGAAAAGGCCGGGCCCCTTCCGCGAACAATGCGGTAGGGGCCCGGTCATATGAGCTGGTGACGAGCTGCCTAGCAGTCGTAGTAGAGCTCGAACTCGTGGGGGTGCGGACGCAGACGGACCGGGTCCAGCTCGTTCTCGCGCTTGTACTTGATCCAGGTCTCGATGAGATCCTCGGTGAACACGCCACCCTCGGTGAGGTAGTCGTGGTCGCTTTCGAGGCGGTCGATGACGGCATCGAGCGTAGTCGGAGCCTGCGGGATTCCTGCGGCCTCCTCGGGGGGAAGCTCGTAGAGGTCCTTGTCTACCGGCTCCGGCGGCTCGATCTTGTTGCGCACGCCGTCGATGCCGGCCATGAACATGGCGGCGAACGCCAGGTACGGGTTGCCGGACGGATCGGGGCAACGGAACTCGATGCGCTTGGCCTTCGGGTTGTTACCCGTGATCGGGATGCGCACACAGGCAGAGCGGTTGCGCTGCGAGTACACCAGGTTGATCGGCGCCTCGTAGCCCTTGACCAGACGGTGGTACGAGTTGATCGTCGGGTTCGTGAAGGCGAGCAGCGACGGAGCGTGGTGCAGGATGCCGCCGATGTAGTGGCGCGCCATGTCCGACAGGCCCGCGTAGCCGGCCTCGTCGTGGAACAGCGGCTTGCCGTCCTTCCACAGCGACTGGTGGCAGTGCATGCCCGAACCGTTGTCGCCGTAGAGGGGCTTCGGCATGAAGGTCACGGACTTGCCGGCCTGCCAGGCGGTGTTCTTGATGATGTATTTGAACAGCTGCAGATCGTCCGCCGACTTGGTCAGCGTGTTGAACCTGTAGTTGATCTCCTGCTGGCCGCCCGTGCCCACCTCGTGGTGTGCACGCTCGAGCTCGAAGCCGGCGCCGGCGAGCTTGACGGACATCTCGTCGCGGAGGTCCTGGTAGTGGTCGTACGGCGCGACGGGGAAGTAGCCCCCCTTCTCACGCACCTTGTAACCGAGGTTCGGCGAGCCATCCGGGTTGACCGGGTTGCCGCGGTTCCACCAGCCCGATACCGACTCGAGCTCGTAGAACGCGGAGTTCGTGTTCGTCTCGTAGGCCACCGAATCGAAGATGTAGAACTCGGCCTCAGGTCCGAAGCTCACGGTGTCGGCGATGCCGGTCGAGATGAGGTATTCCTCCGCCTTCGCGGCGACGTTACGCGGGTCGCGCGAGTAGGCCTCGCGAGTGAACGGGTCGTGGACCGAGCAGACGATGTTGAGCGTCTTGCGGATGCGGAACGGGTCGATCTGAGCGGTCGACGGATCCGGGAGGAGGATCATGTCCGACTCGTCGATGGACTGGAATCCGCGGATCGACGAGCCATCGAAGGCCAGTCCCTCTTCGAAAACATCCTCGGTGAACTGATCTGCCGTGATCGAAAAGTGCTGCTGCACTCCGGGCAGGTCGGTGAAACGGATATCGACGAACTCGACACCTTCGCTCTTGACGTACTCGATTACCTCTGCGGGGCTATTGAATCCCACGATGCGGTTCTCCTTCGTAACTACGCCTGATGGCCGGTGCCATCGGCTGTGTACTCCATTAAGAATAGAGAACTGGTGTTGCCCGTCCATCACTGCCATGTTTCGTCGACGTTAACCGAGGCAATATTTCGCGGCGTTTTCGCAGGTTTTGGCGGACGCAAATTACGTTCGAAGTGCCGAAACACATAGAGTGAGACGCATGCGCAAGGTAACGGGTTCGTGGCTTTCCGGTCCGCAGGCAGCTCTTGACGAGTCTCCTAGCAACTTCGCGGGGGAGAAGCTTGGCGCGACCGAGCATGGGCCAGGATCGATCGCCACGCTGGGGCGACGCGTAGGTGCGCTCCTCATCGACTGGCTTATCGTCGCTCTCCCGACAAACTTGATTCTCGGAGTAGACGGCAGCTGGATCCTCGGCGGAATCTCCTCGACTATCCCGATCATTTGGGCATTTATCTCCGTGGCCTCGGTATGGGCGTTCTCGCTGACGCCAGGGATGGCAGCAACGGGTCTCGCCGTCGGACGCGTCGATGCCGACGCCCCGGTCGGATTGTGGCGTGCCGTTGTTCGCACTCTACTGACCTTGTGTGTGTTCCCCGCGCTCTTCCAGGACGAAGACCTGCGCGGAATGCACGACCGCGCTACCGGAACTGCGGTGGTTCGCAGTCGGTAGCGCGGTCGCGGGGTTGCCAGCGGGGTCGGCTTCTACTTTCCGCCCTTGCGGCGAGCGGTGCGATTGACGCTGCGCACCTTTGCGCCCTGCGGCATCGGGCCCTTGGGCATCGAGGCCTGCATCCCCGACTTCGCGTTGAGTGAATTGAGTCGGGTATCGAGCGCATCGATCTTGTCACGCGAGATATTCATCGGGTACCGGGTGAGGCGACGATTGAGCTTGGGTAGCTCCACCTGCTCGGGCGACGCCTTGGTATCTGCGCCCTCGACGACGATGAGCTCGTAGATCGGGGTATCGCCGACGATCCGCGCGACCTTCTTCTTCTCCTGGGTGAGGAGCGGCTTGACGCGGTGCGGTTCTCCCTCGCCGACTAGCACGATCCCCGGGCGTCCCACGACACGATGGACGGCATCGAAATGGGTGTTCATCGACACCGACTGGGTAACACGCCACCCACGGCGCAGCTGGTCCAACGTCCACGCGGCGGCGCCAGGCGTTCCCTCGTACCGGTTGTACATAAGTCGCTGGATCCGACGGGAGAAGAATGTCATCGCCAGCAGGATGCCCAGGAGAATACCGAGGAACAGCATCCACCACTGGCCGCCCCACAGGAGGCCGACGAGGAACGCGACGACGGCGGTACCGATGATGATCGCAATGACGCCCGGAATGAAGAGCTTGTCTTCCTTCGCGAGCATCTTGAGGACCTGCCAAAACTGCCCACGCTGCTGCTTACCGTTTGCGCGCTTGGCCTGTTTCGCGGCCTTCTTCTCTTCTTTGGATTGTTTATCGCTGGCTGCCATGAGTATAAGGATAATGCCCAGCGCGACGATAGATTAAACCCGACGTTGACAGACGCGTCGAGTCCGTCGTCAACTGCGCGAAAGCGATGCCGGGGACCGCGCGGCTTTGCGGATCCCCGGCATCGGAGTGGCTTGGTGAACCAGCGCTAAACGCGGGCCGCTTCGCGTTGGAGTTGGCGGTCGAGCACCGAGCTGGCCTCCTGGGTAGCCGACTTCTCGGCGGTGAGGTGGGAGAGATTCTCCGGCACGTCTAGCCCGTGTGCGTGCATCGCCTGCGCGTACAGCTTTCCCGCGCGGTACGACGAGCGCACGAGCGGACCTGCCATAACCCCGGAGAACCCGATCTCGTAGGCGGCGTTCGACAGATCAACGAACTCCTGCGGCTTGACCCAACGCTCGATCGGATGGTGCAGCGAGGACGGGCGCAGGTACTGGGTGATCGTGATGATGTCACAGCCGGCGTCGTGCAGATCGTGGAGCGCCTCGACAATCTCCTCGTTGGTCTCACCCATACCGAGAATGAGGTTCGACTTGGTGACCAGACCGAAGTCGCGGGCCTGCGTGATCACGTCGAGGGAGCGCTCATAACGAAACGCCGGGCGGATCCGCTTGAAGATGCGCGGCACAGTCTCCACGTTGTGGGCGAGCACCTCTGGACGAGATTCGAATACCTCGGCGAGGAGATCAGGCTTGCCGTTGAAGTCCGGGATGAGGTTCTCCACGCCGGTGTTCGGGTTGAGCTCGTGGATCTTGCGGACCGTCTCGGCGTAAAGCCAGGCGCCGCCGTCGTCAAGATCGTCGCGTGCGACACCGGTGATCGTCGAGTAGCGCAGATCCATCTCGCGCACCGACTCGGCCACGCGGCGCGGCTCATCGCGGTCCAACGGGCTGGGCTTTCCCGTGGAGATCTGGCAGAAATCGCAGCGGCGCGTGCACTCGCTACCGCCGATAAGGAACGTGGCCTCCCGGTCCTCCCAGCATTCGAAGATATTCGGGCAGCCCGCCTCCTCGCAGACGGTATGGAGGCCGCCGCCCTTGACCAGCCCCTTGATGTCGCGGTATTCGGGCCCCATCACCGCCTTGGTGCGGATCCATTCTGGCTTGTTCTCGATCGGGGTAGCGGCGTTCTTCGCCTCGATGCGAAGAAGTTTCCGGCCTTCGGGTGCGACAGTCATGGTCGCCATGCTACGCCGGAAAATGTCCATGGGCTAAGCGCCCTACGAGTGGGGGAGGCACACTTCATAGCCGCAGGTGAACGTCCGAACGAGCGACGAAATCGGGCATGGAACAATAGGCACCTATGGCGACCGCGATGAAAATAAGAGAGGCGGACCTAAGCTCTCCCGAGCTACAGGACTTCCTCGCCGCGCATCTGGAGGAAATGACTCCGACCGTGCCCGCGTCGAGTCAACATGCGCTGGGACCCGGTGAGTTCTCCGCTCCGGGAGTACGCCTGTGGGAAGGACGCCTCGACGGGCTATTCGCGGGGACCGTGGCAGTCCGTCGCATCGGCGTAGGTCAGGTTGAACTGAAAACGATGCGCATCGAGCCCGCGCTCCGCGGGCGTGGACTCGCACGCGAACTGTTGGAATTCGTGCTCGAAAAAGCACGCGAAAGCCATGAGATGACTGTCTTTCTCGAAACAGGGGCCGCTGACCATTTCGCACCTGCCCGCGGGCTCTACGCGTCTGCCGGCTTCATCAAATGCGGACCCTACGGCACGTTCGACGACGACCCCCACAGCGTCTTCATGCGCCTCGACCTGGGTGCTGAGGTCAGCTCCTAGACCTGCGTGACGATCTGCGGGGCCACGTCCTTGGGCCGCGTGGGCTCGGACAGGGCTTCCGGGCGAAGATCGATGAGCCCGTCGAGCGCGGCGAGTACATCCGAACATGCCTGTTCGCGTACCTCGTCGACCGTGACCTCTCGCCCGAGTTCAGCGGACAAGGTGGTGACACCGGCGTCGGCGATCCCGCACGGGACGATAGAGTCGAAGCCCGCCATCGAGTTATTGCAGTTCAGCGAGAACCCGTGCATAGTCACCCCGCGCTGGATGCGAATGCCGAGAGCGGCGATCTTCCTATCCGGGCGGTCTCCGTCCGCGAGACACCACACGCCCGAACGGCCCTCTACGCGCGTAGTGGAGACACCGAAGCGTTCGCACGTGTGAATGATTCCCGCCTCCACCCGGTGGACGTAATCCATGACGTCGATGGGGTCGGCGAGCTTGATGATCGGGTAGCCCACGAGCTGGCCGGGCCCGTGCCAGGTGATCCTGCCGCCGCGGTCCACGTAGATGACCGGCGTATCCGAGTCCCCGGGGAGGTCCTCGGGCTGCGTTCGCTTGCCGGCGGTGAAGGTCGCCGGGTGCTCGAGCAGGAAGAGCGTATCGCCCGATTCGCCCGCCGCACGGTCCGTGGCTGTCGAGGCCTGCAGATCCCACGTCGGCTCGTAGTCGACGGTGCCTAGTTCGACGACCTTCACAGGTTCGGTCTGCGTGCGAATGCTGCGGGGTGCGGTGCTCATGCCCGTCACAATACTCTCGGCGGCGCGGTCGCCGGAATCGGTTGAGATGGTGCGAAATGGATGACGGCGAGCTTCCCGCAGGAAGCCCGCCGTCATTGATCGACCTGTGCGGCCGACGCGCGGTCGACTACAGTCCGAGATCGCCTTCGAAGGCGGCGGTCTGCAGGCGATCCTTGATCGTCGTCAGGAAGCGGCCGGCGTCCGCACCATCTACGAGGCGGTGGTCGTAGGTCATCGGGAGGTAACCCATCGAACGGATCGCGATCGATTCGCCGTCCTCATCGGTCTCGACGACCGGGCGACGCACGATGGCACCCGTACCGAGCATCGCAGCCTGCGGCGGAACGAGGATCGGCGTGTCGAACAGGGCGCCTTCGGAACCGATATTCGTGATCGTGAAGGTACCGCCCGACAGGTCGTCCGGACCGAGCTTGCGGTTGCGGGCCTTGCCCGCGATCTCGACGATCGCCTTGGCGAGGTCCGCGACCGACATGTCCTGGGCGTTCTTGATCACGGGGGAGAGCAGGCCCTGCTCGGTGTCCACGGCGATACCGAGGTGCACCTGCTCGTGGTAAGTGATCTCGTTCGAGTCCTCGTTGTACGACGCGTTGACGTTCGGGTGCGAGATCAGCGCCTCGACCGCAGCCTTCGCGTAGAACGGCAGGAACGTCAGCTTCGTGTCGTGCTTGGCCTGGAAGTCGGCCTTCACACGGTCCCGCAGCTGCGCCACACGGGTCATGTCGACCTCGAAGGTCTGCGTGAGCTGCGCCGTCGACTGCAGCGCCTCGCGGGTGCGCAGTGCCGTGATCTTTCGGATACGGTTGGCTTCCTTGGTGGTGCCGCGAAGCTCGGCGAGCTCGGGGCGCACGCCCTTGGTTGAAGGACCGCCTTCCTTGGCGGCGGACTTGCCCGAGCCGGAAGCCGAACCGCCCTCGGCGGCAGCGAGCACGTCCTGCTTGCGGATTCGACCACCGACGCCGGTGCCCTCGACCTGCTTGAGATCAACACCCTTCTCCTCGGCGATCTTGCGCACGAGGGGCGTCACGTACGGCGAGCTGCCGGTGGCCGCGGCCTCGGCGGGTGCCGCCGGGCGGGCCGGCTCGGACTCCGCGGCCTTCGGCTTCTCCTCGGCCTTGGACTCGTCCTTCGCCGGAGCCTTGGGCTCTTCCTTGGGCTCGGGCTTCTTCTCTTCCTTGGGCTCGTCCTTCGGGGCCTCGGCCTTCTCGGCCTTGTCCTTCTTCTTGTCCTTCTTCGGCTTCGAGCCGCCCGCGCTGCCCGAACCGATCACTGCGAGCTTCCCGCCGACATCGACGGTGTCGTCCTCATCGGCGAGAATCTCCAGCAGCGTGCCGGCCACGGGAGATGGGATTTCGGTGTCGACCTTGTCCGTCGACACCTCGAGGAGCGGCTCGTCGACCTCGACAGTGTCGCCGACGGACTTGAGCCAGGTCGTCACCGTGCCCTCGGTCACGGACTCGCCGAGCTCCGGCATGAGGACGTCTTCGCCCTCTGCGGAGCCGCTCTCGTCGGCGCCCGCCTCGTCGTCATCGTCGTCATCGTCATCGGCCGCGTCGTCGTCCGACTCGTCGTCAGCGGGCTCGTCGTCCTCAGCCGCGGTGTCGGCCTCGTCCTCGGCTTCGGCTTCGTCGCCGTCGTCCTCCGCGCCACCGGCGCTGCCATCGTCGATCTGCGCGAGCTCGCCACCGATCTCGACGGTGTCGTCTTCCTGCGCGACGATCTTGCTAAGCGTTCCGGCCGCGGGCGACGGGATTTCGGTGTCAACCTTGTCGGTCGAGACCTCGAGCAACGGCTCGTCGACCTCTACCGTGTCTCCCTCTTGCTTGAGCCAGCGGGTGATAGTGCCCTCGGTGACCGATTCACCCAGTGCCGGCATCTCAACGGAGAAGGCCATATGTTGACTCCTCGAAATCTCTCGCTCCCGGTGGCTGTGGCCCCGAGGCTATTGGCGTTCGTCTTAACGTACTTTCGGCAGGTACAAGCGCGGTGGCGACTCGTCGCGGCCTGGTTCTACGACTGCGGGAGTAACCGCAATCAACCCTACGGGCAATGCACCCGACGCGGGCGTGTTCGACCTTACGCGCGTTGTATCCCTACCGCTCATTGTGCCTTGCGAATTCGCATCGCGCCGCCGATCCCCGCCACGAAATCACCAGCGCACCCACCCGCATGCGGCGACCGCGCACGGCGAGGGAACAATTGCCCTAGCGGAGCACGTTAAATCCGGTACCTACGATCTGGGGCACACCGGACCGTCACGAACCCAAGAATCTCAAGGGGATGCGCATGGCGCTTTTCGGCCGCAATAGGCAAAGCTCGAAATATGACGGCGGACGTCCCATTTCGCCCGAGGACCTCGAGCACTTCCGCACGTGGTGTGCGACCCGTGCAGGCATCGACGGATACGTGGAACCGGCGACCGTCGTCAACCCGGTGTCCTTACTGCTCGTCGATATTCTCGGCGAGTACACCCGCCGCCCCATCGGCAGCTGGGACGTCGCCGACAAACTCGGCCGCGAACTCGGCTTCGCCGTGTATGCGGCCGACGAGACGGGCTACCCGCGCCGCATGCGTGAGCGCGACGAGGCGATGCGCCTCAAGCAGAAGCGGGAACGCCGCGAGCGCATGCGCGAGGAGATGCGGCGGCTGGAGCAAGAGCGCAACGAGCGGTAAACAAACACGGAGGCAGGCCGACCACAGCGCTCCTGAGCACCGTGGCTGGCCGGCCCCGTACCGACGCCCTCGAGGGCGAGGTGATCAGCCCTTCGCGGCGACGTCCTCGAGCACAGCGAGCATCGTGCGCAGCGGAACGCCGGTCGCGCCGGCGGGGTAGTAGCCCCACGCACCTCCGGTGTTGAACGCCGGCCCGGCCACGTCGATATGCGCCCACGGCAGACCCTCGCTGACGAACTCGCGCAGGAACAGCCCGGCGACAAGCATTCCGCCCCAGCGCGAAGACGCGCTGTTGACCATGTCCGCGACCTTCGAGTCGAGGCCTTCGCGAAGCTCCTCGGGAAGCGGCATCTCCCACGCGTTCTCGCCGACCTCCTTCGACAGCGCCGCCACGCGGCCGCGGAACTCCTCGGTGCCCATCACGCCGGGGGTGCGCATGCCGAGCGCCACCATCTGTGCGCCGGTGAGCGTCGCGGTGTCGATGAGGTAGTCGGGTGTGTCCTCGCAGGCACGCACGATCGCGTCGGCCAGGATCAACCGTCCCTCGGCGTCGGTGTTGGTGATCTCCACGGTCTTTCCGCCGTACATCGTGAGCACGTCGCCGGGGCGGTAGGAGTTGCCGCCAGGCATGTTCTCGGCCATCGGCACAGTGGCAGTGACGTTGACCGCGACGCCCAGCCGCGCTGCGGCGAGGACCGTGCCGATGACCGCGGCGGCGCCGCCCATGTCCATCGTCATCTGCTCCATGCCGGCGGCGGGTTTGAGCGAAATGCCGCCGGTATCGAACGTGATGCCCTTGCCGACGAGAGCGACCGTCGGTCCGTCGGATTTAGGTGCGTAGGTCAGCCGAAGCAACCGCGGCGGTCGGCTGGAGCCCTGGCCGACGCCATTGATGCCGCCGAACTCACCATCGCGCAGGGCCTGGTCGTCGAGCACCTCCGCCGTCACACCTACGGCTTCTGCCAGTTCCGCGGCGCGGGCGGCGAAGGTTTCCGGGTAGAGCAGGTTCGGGGGAGTGTTGATGAAGTTGCGCGTCGCCGCGACGGACTCTGCGACCGCGGTGGCCCGCTCGATGTCTTCGGCGGCCGCACCGAGGATGGCGAAGGTGTCCCGGTTGTTGTCGTTGGCGCTGTCGCTCTCCTCGCCGCTGCCGGTGACCTTGAGCGCGCCGAATCCGCCGAGTCCGGCACCGAGCGCGACTTCGGCGGCCTCCGGGATTCGCTCCTTGCCGTCTCCGGCAGGGGCGAGGACGAACACGACGTTGCCGTGGCCGCGGGCGGCTCGGGCTGCACTGCCCGCGGCCTGACGCAGGTCCTCATTTGTGACGGCGGAGACCGCGTCCCCGAGGCCTGCCGCGAACACGACCGGCGGCACACCCTCGGCGCGAATCGATAGCGCGGTGACCTTGCCGACCTTCGCCGAAGCCTTGAGCGCCCTCGCAGCCGCCGCTATCTCCTCCAACGCCGCCGAGGGCAGCACCGAGGAGACGACCTCGACCTCGTCGCCGTCACCGTCGACGAGGCCTACGACGAGTGCGTCGGCCGCCGGGTCGATCTCCTTCGCCGGGGCGAGAGTGGGAACGTCGGACGAGGCCGCGAGAATGGATTTGGCGCTGGGCATAAAGACCTCCGAGTCGGTTCGGTAATATCGCTGGTTCACGCGGGGCACGCCTCGCGCTACTCGCTCCTGAGTCTATCGACGCCGGTGGACTACCGTTGGGGGCAGCGACGTCGCGCGTGCCAGCGCGACACGAACGGCGAACGACACAGGGAAGAGGACGCGGACATGGCAGGAGATTCTTCGGCAGGCGAGCTCAAACTCGGCCCGGTGCACGCAGAGCACGAGCGCGCGGGGGCGACCTTCGCGCCTTTCGGCGGCTGGTCGATGCCGGTGTCCTACGCCGGCACCGTGTCCGAGCACAATGCGACCCGCAATGCGGTCGGCCTGTTCGATGTCTCCCACCTCGGCAAGGCGCTCATCTCCGGACCCGGCGCCGCGACCTTCGTCAACACCTGCCTCGCCAACGACCTCGACAAGATCGGTGCCGGCCAGGCGCAGTACACCTTCTGCCTCGACGAGTCCGGCGGGGTCGTCGACGACCTCATCCAGTACCGGGTCTCCGACGAGGAGATCTTCCTCATCCCGAACGCCGCCAATACAGCAGAGGTCGTGAGCCGGCTGCAAGCCGCTGCTGCAGACCGCGCGCCGGAGCTGACGATCACCGACGAGCACCGCTCCCGCGCCGTATTCGCGGTGCAGGGGCCGAAGTCGGCAGAGGTGCTCCAGGCGCTCGGCCTCCCGACCGATCTCGACTACATGCAGTTCCTCGACTCCGAGTACGAAGGCAGCTCCGTTCGCGTGTGCCGCACCGGATACACCGGGGAGCAGGGGTTCGAGCTGCTCCCACTCTGGGACGAGGCCGCGACGCTGTGGCGCGCGCTGGAGGAGAAGGTCCTCGAGCGCGAGGGCGCGCTGGCCGGGCTCGGCGCGCGCGATTCGCTGCGCCTCGAGGCCGGGTACCCGCTGCACGGGCACGAGCTCACCATGGACATCAACCCGGTGCAGGCCCGCGGATCCTGGGCGATCGGTTTTGACAAGCCGCAGTTCTGGGGCCGCGACGCCGTACGCGCCGAGAAGGAGAATGGCCCGAGCCGCCGTTTGTACGCGCTCAAGGTCACCGGGCGCGGCGTGCTCCGCGCCGAGCAGGACATCTACTCGGAAGGGACCAAGATCGGGGTCACCTCGTCCGGCACATACTCCCCGACCCTGGGCACGGGTATCGCGCTCGGCTTCGTGGACGTGGCCTCCGGCGTCAAGAAGAACGAAACCGTGACGGTAGACGTACGCGGCCGCCAGGTCGAATGCGAGCTGCTCCTGCCCGGCCTGGTGGCGAACCACACGCGGTAATCGGCGCGACCGCCGCTCGGCAACGCGCGAAATTCTTCGGACCGAACGCAACCCGCGCCACGCGGGGGCCGGTTTAGACTAGGGGCAACGCACCACCCGGCCCGTGCGCTCGGTCCATTCTTCTCATACTTGTAGGTGTCTTTTTATGAATATCAGTGCTGCCTCTTTCGAGGTCACGCGAAATCCCTCGCCGGCGAGCGACGAGCGCCGCGCCGAAATCCTGTCCAACCCGGGATTTGGCCAATTCTTCTCCGACCACATGGTCTCCATCGAATTCTCCGACGGCGAGTGGAAGAACCCGAAGGTCGAGCCGTACGCCCCACTGACGATCGATCCGGCCGCCATGGTGTTTCACTACGGTCAGGCGATTTTCGAGGGGCTGAAGATCTACCGTTGGTCCGACGGCACGCTGCGCGCTTTCCGGCCCGAGCAGAACGCGGGGCGGATGAATCGCTCCGCCGACCGCATGGCCATGCCCCAGCTCGACGAGGAAGTCTTCCTCGAATCGCTTCGGCAGCTGCTCGCGGTCGACGGGCAGTGGACGCCCGAGGCGGGCGCGGAGGATTCCCTCTATATCCGTCCGTTCATGATTTCCACGGAAGTCGGGCTGGGGGTCAGGCCTGCGGATCGCTACCTGTTCCTTATGATCGCGTCGCCCGCGGGCGCGTACTTCTCCGGCGGAATCTCGCCGGTCACGGTGTGGCTCACCCGCGAGTACGTCCGGGCCGCCCCGGGCGGTACGGGCGCGGCCAAGTTCGCCGGTAACTACGCCGCCTCGCTCAAGGCCCAGGCAGAGGCGATCGAGAACGACTGTGACCAGGTCGTCTGGCTCGACGCCGCCGAGCACAAGTACATCGAGGAAATGGGTGGGATGAACCTGTTCTTCGTGTACGGCAAGGGGGATGACGCCGAACTCGTCACTCCGGAACTATCCGGTTCTCTGCTCCCGGGAGTGACCCGTGCGAGCCTCATCCAGCTCGCAGAGCAGTCGGGGATGAAGGTCTCGGAGCGGCGCATCGCGATCGATGACGTCGAGGCAGGCATCGCCTCCGGCGAGCTGACCGAGGCGTTCGCCTGTGGCACCGCGGCCGTGATCACCCCGGTCGGTCACTTCAAGGGATCGGGCGAGGACTTTGTCGTTGCCGATGGCGGCTCCGGACCGGTCACCCTCGCTTTGCGCGATCAACTCACCGGCATTCAGCGCGGCAGCGTCGCCGACGAGCACGGCTGGATGGTCCAGCTCAGCTGAGTCTGAGCGGAAGGGGGAGCCCCCACGTCGGTGTATTGGACGATTTGCCGGAGTGGGGGATTCACCGGTCGAGCGTGCGGGCAAGCTCGGACCACGAAGATCGGTAATCCGGGTGCCCGTCCCAAGCCGAGGCGATGACGGCGCGGATCGAGTCGCTCGAGCGGTTAGCCGAGCTTGCGGGGTCCACTCCGAAGAGGTACTCGCCGAGCTTGAGCGCGGGGGCGGAGCCGGTCGCCCAGTCCAGCCAGTCGTCTGTCTCTCCATCCTCGCGCAGCCTGCCGCTGAGAACGAATAGTCGCTCATAAGAGCGTTGAATGTTCGGCGGCAGGCTCCGCTCGTCCAATCGGCGGGACACGAAAGCTTCGAGGTCGTTCATGCGGAGACGTCTTCTTTCTCGTGGTTCGACTTTCCGCTACCGGCGAACGCGGGCCCGGCGAGAAACCAGATGACCGCGACGACACCCATGAGCAGCACCGTGCTCCAGAACGGGTCTTCGCTGGCCTCCGCGAACGACGACGGGATACTCCAACCTTCGAAGACGAGCATGGCGAGGATGCATCCGGTCGTGATGACGAAGCCGGCCAACAGCCGAAACCACTCGGCCCACAGCGCTCGGACCTCGTCGCGCGATCCCTTGGCGGGTTTCGTTGGTTTTGGCCCGCTGTCGAACCGGTAGCGGAACCAGCTGTCCATTCTGCGAACGATCGGCTTGCCGAAAGCGACGGTTATGCCCAGATATAGAGCCGCGAAAGCGTGTGCCCGTGTCGGTTCACCGCCGAGCATGAGATCTGCGGTCACGAGCAGTACGAGCACCAGGTCGACGAGGGGTACGAGAGCGAGAACGATTGTGCTCGGACGCGCTGCCCGGGCGATGTAGCGCAGCGAGAAACCGCCGAGTACGAATACCCAGAAGGCGATTTCCGCGCCGATGATGGCTGCGATCATGAGCTGGCTCCGTCCAGAGAGTCGAGAAAGGTTCGGAGGTTCTCTTCGGGTTCGCCGGGAGCAAACGCGCCTGGGTCGACGAGCATCTCCAGCGCATACCCGTCGAGCATGGCGCACAACTGATTCCGCGCGGTGCCGATATCGAGGCCGGGGTCGGCAGCTCCCAGCTCTACCAGGTCGGAAATGATCGCCCCGGCGAACTCGCGGATCTCGCCGAGTATCCGGCGTGCGACCGGCACCAGCGCCGGCTGGACGAGAGCCTTGATGGTGAACTGCATGTTCGCCGCGTAGAGCAGACGCGTCTCCTCGTCGTGGGGGAGAAGAATGCCGAGCGACTCGGCGGCCACCTCTCGGGCTCGCGCTCCCCGCAGCGGTTCCCCTTCCGGTCGCGCCGCCTCAAACTTCGCACGGATGCGGGACCCGATGTCGCGCGAGAGTTCCTCCATGGCGAAAATATGAAGCTCGTTCTGGGAGCCGAAGAAGTGTCGCACCGAGCCCGCGGAGAGCCCCGCCTCGGCCGCGACGGCTCGCACCGAGGCGGCGTCGAAGCCGTCGCGACGGATCACGGTCCACACGACTTCCGCGAGCGCGCGCCGTCGCTGCTTCTCGTCGATCTTGTTCACCATGCATTCAAACTAACACGGCTGTACTAATTTGAAAATGGCTCGAAATGGATCGGTTGGAACGTTGATTCGCGAGCGCTAACCCGCGATGACGGCGAATCCGCTCGCCATGAGCGCCGCCCCCAGCGCGATCGCCGTCCCGAGCACGTCGCCGGAGATGCCGCCGAGCCGGCGCACCACGTGCCTACCGAGCACCTCCGCGAACAACCACGCCACCCCGCAGATGACGACGCACATGCCGATCGCCACCGCCACCATGGGCGCCCCGGGTTCGATAAAAATAGAGCGGTCGGAAGCGGAGGAGATGTTCACGCCCGCGAGGGCTGCGGCGGCGAGGGTGATGAGCGCCTGCGCCGTCATACTTTCGCGTCCTTGTGTGGACGCCACCAGCGGGCCGAAGCCGCCCTGCTCGGCGGCAGGGATCGAGTGGCGGCACAGGAGGACCGGCAGGCACCGCGACACGATGCCCACGGCCGCGATCGCGGCAAAGGCCCCCGCCTCGATGAGTTGGGCGTACGCGGCGACCTCGACCAGCGAGACCAGCGCAAGCGCGCCGGCACCCAAAGGCCCGACCGTTCCCTCGCGCATGATCTGGCGGGCCTCGGCGGCGGGTTTATAGGAGGCGAGGGCGTCGACGGTGTCGGCGAGGCCGTCGAGGTGCATCCCCCGTGTGAGGATCGCGAGCCCGGCGACGACGAGCGCCGCCGAGAGTATGGGGGCTGCGCCGGCGAGGTCGAGGACGTACGCGAGCACGGCGGCGAGCACGCCGACGACCGCTCCCGCGGTGGGGAGGCAGGCGATGGCGCGACCCGCCGCTTCGCGGGTGACCGTGCCGCGGACGCGTAGCGGGAGGATCGTCATCCACGAGATGATCATCGCGGCCGCGCGCAAGGTGGTCACAGTGCTAGTCGGTGGCGGTTTGGGACTTGCCGGAGACGCCCGCGGTATCGAAGGTGGCCATTTCCCGGATGACCGCGACAGCGCCCTGGAGGATGGGAAGCGCCGTGACGGCGCCGGAACCCTCGCCCAGGCGGAGGTTGCCCTCGACGATCGGCTCGAGGCCGAGGTAGGTGAGCCCCGCGGTGTGTGCGGGTTCCGGAGAACGATGGCCGGCCTGCCACCAACCGCGGGCCCCCGGGGCCAACAGGTCGGCGACGAGAGCCGCAGAGGTGACCACGACGCCGTCGAGGATGCACGGAGTCTTGCGCAGCGCGGCCTGGGCAAGGAAACCGGCCATCGCTGCGAGGTCGGCGCCGCCGACGCGCTGCAACAGTTCCACCGGCTTGCGCGAGACGTTGCGGCTGCGGAACATCCCATCGCGTACCGCCGCGGCCTTGCGCATCCACCCGGCGTCGTCGATCCCGGTGCCGCGTCCGACGATCGTCACCGGCTCGAGGCCGGTGATCGTTCCGATGAGCACCGTCGCCGGCGTCGTGTTGCCGATACCGAGATCGCCCGCGATAAGCAGGTCGGCGCCCGCATCGATCTCCTCGTCGGCGATACGGCGCCCGGCGGCGATAGCGGCGAGCGTCTCTTCCTCGGTGAGCGCGTCCTCGCGGTCGAGCGAGCCGCTGGAGCGGCGGATCTTGTGGCGGCGGGTGTATTCGGGGGTCGATCCGGCGACGGCCATGTCGGCGACCTTTACCGCTGCGCCGTATTGGCGTGCGAGAACCGAAACCCCGGCGCCGCCGGAGAGTATATTTTCGACCATCTGCGTGGTGACCTCGGGCGGGAAGGCCGACACCCCGTGGGCGGCAACACCGTGATCGCCGGCGAAGACGACGATGGATGTGTTCGCCAGCGGAGGTGGCGGAACCTCGCCGCGGCACGCCGAGTACCAGATGGCGAGGTCTTCGAGCCGGCCGAGCGAACCGGCGGGCTTCGTGAGCATTGCCTGGTAGTCGAGAGCCTGACCCGAGATGTTCCGATCGGGCTGGGCGACCTTGCCGAACTTGCCCGGAGCTTCGTGTAGCGCAGCATCCCGGAGCCCGGGGAAGTCCTCGTCCGAGTACTGCGAGTCGGGGGAGAAGTGCGCGGTGGCGCCCTCACCTTGCTGCGACGAGTATGCGGCAGCTGCCACACCCGCGGTTGCGGCGACGCCGGCCGAGGAGCCGGCGAGGGGGCCGGCGGACAGGTCCGGTCTGGGCGGGCGCTGCTGCGCAGGATCCTGGTCGGTGGCGGCCGTCCGGGCGTCGGAAGAACCGAACCGGGCGACCGCGTCGTCGCGCCGAGCGGCGTTGGGGGTCGCCTGGGCACTCCCGTCGAGCGAAATCGCGTGGCCGGCGATGACGAATTCCGCGTAGTCGCATTCCTCGGCAAGTCGAGAATTCAGGGCGCCGAGGATATCGGCGAACTGGCGGCCCGATGTCGTCGGGGCGATCACGCCGAGACCGACTTCGGCGGACACGAGAACCGCGGTACCGCGGAAATCCGACAGTGCCGCGAAGAGGTCGTCGGTCTCTGTATCTGCTGCGTGCCGATCGCCGGTCCACCCGAGGTTTGCGTCCAGCGTCGCGGTGAGCCACGCCGCGAGATCATCGATCAACACGAAGGCATCCGGATTCTCGCGAAGGACGGAGGCGATATCGCGCGTTTCGATCGTGCGCCATGATGCCGGACGCCGTGCTTGATGAGCGGACACACGCTCGGCGAAATCGTTATCGTCGCCGGAGGTCAGGCCAGGCGCCACATAGAGCACCTCGGACGGGCCTGCGGCGGCTGCGATCAGGCTTTCCGCGCGCGCAGATTTGCCCGAACGATTGCCACCGATGATGAGCGAACGCAATTGTGCCCCTCCTTTGGCGATGTACGTAAGAGCTTCCAGCCTAGAGCGGCAGTAGCGTCGGCACGATCATGGCGCGCAGCGATCGCATCGTTTCCGCCGCGATTACCGGTGGTACATGTCTGGCGAGCGTCCGGAAGCTATGTTCCCGGGATCGCATCTCCCGGCTTGACCCGTGGGCGAGGGGTGCGAAGGCTCTTCGGCTGCATGGCCCGCATGGCCGCGTAGAAACCGAGACCGAAGCCTGTATTCGCCTCGTCCCCGAAACGTTCGGCCACAGCCCGGTTCACCGTACGACCGACGAGGATCGTGTCGATGATGACAATCAGGATCACCAGCAGGAAGGCGATCTGGAAGATGCCGATCAGCCCGGGAATCGGGAAGAACTGGAACACGATGATGAGCAGCGCGACCGGCATAAAGTAATTCGAGATTCGCCGGTGCGTGTCCACCCAGTCGCGCGCGTAGCGACGCTGGGGACCGCGGTCACGCTCGAGCACGTAACGATCGTCGCCATCGAGCATCGCCTGCCGGCGCTCCTCGCGTGCGGCGTTCGCCCTGGCCCGTGCGACCTTGCGCTCCTCCTTGGTCATGGAGTTCTTCTCGTTCTTGCGCCGCTCCTTGGCCTCTTTACGGGTAAGGGGCGCTGCGACGGGGCCGGTGCGCTGCCCGCGGGCACGCTCGGCCTCGCGGCGAGTGGGAGTGGGGCGCCCCTTTTTCGGGGTCGTCGCAGATCCGCGGCGCTTTTCCCCAGCGACATCGGCGGAACTATCGGCGTCGACGACGTCCTGCTCTGGCGCTACGGCGCCGGAATCGGACTGCTCGGAGGCTGATTTTGACTTTGACCCAAACCCAAACTTCACCCCACCAGGCTAAATGATTTCCTTCCAGGCCCACCAATGCGGGCCTGTGGGTGGCCTCGGGCGGGTACGCCACCTAGTGTTGGAGTAGTACATTTGGATACATCGGGTAGCCGGGCGAAGATCTGAGGGACTTCGCTTCAGCCACCCCGAAAATTCCCCCCGCTGCGGAGCGGTCGGGAATAAGTGGCCAGCCCCTTTGGTTGGGACACAGCACAGTAAGTCCGCGCCACGCGCCTCGCAGGCGCCCGGCCGCGACGTCACCCTTTACGAAGAAGGAGCCGGAAGAAATATGACTGCACCGAGTGAAGTTGCCACCGGAGTCGTCCTGACCGACGCTGCCGCGTCCAAGGCCAAGGCTCTGCTGGACCAAGAGGGCCGCGACGATCTCTCCCTGCGGATCGCCGTCCAGCCCGGCGGCTGCGCGGGACTGCGCTACCAGCTCTTCTTCGACGACCGCCAGCTCGACGGCGACGTGATCGGCGACTTCAGCGGCGTCAAGCTCGCTGTCGACCGTAAGTCGGTCCCGTACCTCTCCGGCGCGTCGATCGACTTCGTCGACACGATCGAGAAGCAGGGCTTCACCATCGACAACCCGAACGCCACCGGCTCCTGCGCCTGCGGCGA
>DGYFI06202__coassemble_609_pt1 | contig 22162 bp, 18 predicted proteins | sample DGYFI06202__metabat2_low_PE_038 | metagenome-assembled genome bin DGYFI06202
TCTGACGCCCAGCGGTAGAGGTCCATTCCCGCGTGCAGGCACCCCGGCTGCTCTCGCTCGAGCTGGGAGTCCCGATTGAGGGCGAACTCGTTGAGCGGTTCGGCGGGCGCGGTGAAGAACCTGAACGCGTCGAAATGGGTGCAGTGAACGCCCGCCTCGACCTGCTCGGCGATAGTCTCCTCACTCACCCGCAGGGGAACCTGCTCGTGGCGGATCTCGTGCGGGCGCAGGCGGTAGACCATCGCCCATTCGTGCCGGCCGAAGCAGCCGAACCGTGGCGGCCTCGATGCGGTGCGAGCCACGATCGTCGCTGCGCGCTGCCAGCGTTTCCCCTTGGACGCGGCCACCGCGTCGAAATCAACTTCCATGGCGGAGACGCCGTCGGGTTCGGCGGCCTCCACGCGGCGATAGAAGCGGGGGATCCCGCGGCGGCAGTTCTCGATCTCGAGCTGCACCCCGGTGCCGGGATGCCAGGTCCGCAGCGCCCCGACCGAGGACCGGTAGTAGGTGAATAGGAAGTCGATGATCGGGTGCTTGATCCCGGCGTGCGAGCGTCGCAGGTGGGCTGAGGTCAGCTCGTCCACCGCGGCGTGGTGCTCGGCCTCGCGTGAGCGCCAGTCGTCCAGCGTTAGACGCAGCCGACTAGCGCGTGCGCCCGTCTCGGCGGTAATGGGTGCCATCTCGTACCGTGCCTACAAATTCCTCGATCAGATCTTCGAGCGCCACGATACCCACGGTGTATCCGCGCGCATCAACCACGTTGCCGATGTGGCTCGACGTGCGCCGCATTTTGCCCAGCGCGATCTCGAACAGCTCGTGCTCGCCGATCGACGGCATCGCGTGGATCGCGGAGAGGGGGAGATGATCGCTGTCGCTGGAGGAGGGACGTCCGTCGTCAGGAATGATCGAAGCGAGGGTGTCCTTGATGTGGACGTATCCCTCGAACCCGGTTCCGTGGCGCTGCACCGGGTAACGGGAGAAGCCGGTCTCGCCGGCCGCCGAGCGGATGGCCTCGAGAGGAACGCCGGCATCGGTGGCGCGGACCGTGCGCACCGCGTTGACGGGAATCATCACCTCGTTGACCGTGCGCGTCTCGTTATCCAACGCGCGGGTCAGCCGCGAGTGTTCTTCCTTGTCCAGCAAGCCGGAGGAATGCGAGTCGGCGAGCATCGACGATAGCTCTGCCGGGGTGACGACCGAATCGAGTTCGTTCTTAGGCTCCACGCCGAACGCACGGAGGATCAGGTTCGCCGACCAGTTGCAGAAGTGGATGATCGGGCTCACCAACCGGCTGATCGCCAGGTGGATCGGGACGATGTACATCGCCGTGAGCTCCGGCCCGGCGATGGCGATGTTCTTCGGCACCATCTCGCCGAGCAGCACGTGCAAGAGCACGACCAGCGACATCGCGATGACGAACGAAATCGGGTGCACAAGCGATTCGGGTACGTTGAGCAACTCGAAGATCGGCTCGAAGAGATGAGCAATGGCGGGCTCGCCGACCTTACCCAGCAGGATCGAGCACACGGTGATGCCGAGCTGGCTGGCCGCCATCATCAACGACAGGCGTTCAGTCGCGCGCATCACGGTTCGTGCACGCTCGCGCCCCTGGGCAATGTGCGCCTCGAGCCTGTCCTTGCGCGAGGAAATGAGCGCAAACTCCGAGGCAACGAAAAATGCATTCGCGGCAAGCAGGAAAATGGTGAGGAGTACGCCCCACAATCCGTTCATCGCCGGCCCTCCTCGTTCTCGTTGGCGGACGCGGGAGTGGAGGCCGCGACGTTCGGCCCGATGGTGACCTGATCGATTCGGCGTCCATCCATCTTCGTCACCTTCGCCTGCCACACCTGGAAGTGCCCAGCATCGAGCTCATCGGAAATCGTGCCCTGGTCCGACGGCAGATCGACCACGTCTCCGGCCTCGGGCATTCTGCCGAGAGCGAAGATCACCAGCCCGGCAAGGGACTCGTACGGCCCATTGGGTGCGTGGTAACCGGTTTCGCGGGAGACCTCGTCGAGCCTCGCCAGTCCCGTCGACACCCACCAGGCGCCTCGGCGGTAGATGGGCCTGCCCTCCGAGGCGTCGTCGTATTCGTCGACGACCTCGCCGACGATTTCCTCGACGACATCCTCGAGCGTCACCAGCCCGGCGACGCCGCCGTACTCGTCGATGACGAGGAGCATCTGCGCACCCTCCGAGCGGATGCGGGTGAGAACCGAGTCGCCGTCCAGCGAATCGGGGACCCGGTGGACCGGGCGAACGATGGACGACAACGGAATCGACTCGTGTTCTTCCACAGGATGAGCGAGCGCCTGCTTGACGTGCACCATGCCGATCGTCTCGTCGAGCCCCTGCGCGGTGACGGGGAAGCGACTGAACCCCGAATCGACTGCGGTGCGCACGAGATCGGAGATCGAGTCGTCGCTGCCCAGGGTGATGACCGTCGAACGGGGCGTCATGATGTCCTCGGCGCTGAGCTCTCCGAAGGACAGCGAGCGTTCGAGAATGACCGCCGTGTCGTTCTCGAGCGCCCCCTCGCGGGCCGAGTTGCGCACGAGCGCCTCGAGCTCACTCGAGGAGCGGGCCGCGTGCTCGTCGCCGGGCTTGACCCCGAGCTTGCGGACGATGGCGTTCGCCGAGGTGTCCATTGCCCGGATGAGGAAGCCGAACACTTTCGTAAAGCCCAGGAGCGGCAGCGCGACGAAGCGCGACGTCGCCGTCGGGTTGGTGATCGCCATGTTCTTCGGCACGAGTTCGCCGATCACCATCGAGAGGTACGAGGCGATTACCAGCGCAAGTCCGAGCGAAACGACGATCGCGGTGGACTCCGGGAGCCCGACCGCCTCCATGAGCGGTTCCAGCAATTTCGCGATAAGAGGCTCGGCGAGATAGCCGGTGATGAGCGTCGTGATCGTAATGCCCACCTGGCACGCGGAAAGCTGCAGGGAGAGCTTGCGGTGCGCGGCCTGCACCCCACGATCGCGCGCGTCGCCATTCTCGGCGCGGGTATCGATGCCCGATTTCTCCAGCGCCGCGAGCGAGAACTCGGCAGCCACGAAGAAGGCAGTACCCAGCGTCAACGCGAAGAAGGCGAGGACGGAAAGCAGTTGTATGGCGATGGTCACGGGCATACCCCTCGCCGGAGCATGCCCCATCGTCTGGAACCGCAAGTATCACTGGGTGCGCTGGGCACTCAAACCGCCTTTCGCCTCGTAGAGTATGAATGCAAAAATACTACGACGTCCCGACAAAGTTGTCAGCGCCCACGCCGCCTGCCCCGACCGACCGCGCGCGGCTGTCCACGCGTGCGCCCGCCGTTCGCCCCCTTGGCTCCCGTCCGCTTTCGGGTGGGATGCCCGGCACCCGCATCCCGCGATTCCGCGTCGCGTGTCGAGGCCTTCGACTTTGGGGTGGGAGGGCGCCGTATGACGTCGGACGGACGCAATTTCCCGGCCACCGCGCGGGCGCTGCCGGACCGGTGGACCTGCAGCCCCGCGGTGTCGGCGAACTCTTGTAGGCGTGCGTCTTCCTCCGGCGCGATGACCGCGACGACGAGACCCGGCGGCCGGTGCCCGCGCCCGGTTCGGCCCGAGCGGTGCGTGAGGTCCTCGGCCGAATGAGGAAGCCCCACGTGCACGACCATCGCGAGGTCGGCGACATCGATCCCGCGCGCGGTGACATCGGTGCTGACCAGCACCGACACCTCTCCGGAGCGGAGAGAGTCCATTGCGGCCGTCCGCACGGAGATCGCAGAGCGCCCGGTAAATCCGCCCACCGATACCCCGTGGTCCTCGAGAGCGGCGACGAGATCGGCGACATCGGCTCTCCGGGGCACGAAGACCATCGCCGAACGAGCGCTCTCGCACAGCTCGATAAGGGCGCTCCGAACTGCCTGCTCGGACTGTGCGAGAAGAAGCTCTATCGATGCGGGCGGCCCCGCAGCGGCCGGAGCGTGCGGCGTCGTAGCGGGGGATGAGTCTGCGAAGATCCGGATGTCGTGGAAAGACGCGCCGAACTCGGCCCCCAGCTTTTCCGAGTACTCGGCGGACGCGGTCGCCGTCATGGCGAGGACTTTCGGGGATCGGGTGCGAGTGCGGGTGACCGAATCGAGAATCGAGGCAGTCTGCGTATGGAAACTCGGACCAAGGAGCATATCGGCCTCGTCGAGAATGAGCTGTCCGACGTCATCCAGCGAGATTGTGCCGCGACGAATGAGATCGAGCATTCGCCCCGGGGTGGCGACGAGGCAGTCGACGGGGCGCGCGAGCACGTAGGTGTCCTTGCGTGCCGCAGGACTTCCGCTGAGGAACACGGTGCGTGCGCCGACGCCTTCGAGGACGTCGGACAGGACGCCGGAGACTTGATCGGTGAGCTCCCGGGTGGGACAGAGAACGAGGACGCGTGGGCGCCGCGGGGCGCTCGCCCCCGTCGCCAGTTCGATACATGCGGCGACGGCGGCGACGAGCGTTTTTCCGGACCCCGTGGGGGCGACAAGTGCGAGGTGGTCGTGGGTGACAAGCGCGGGGATGCCGAGGCGCTGGGCCTCGGTTGCCCGGCCATCGGCAATATTGCGCACCGCGTGACGCACGGGAACCGCCACACCACAGTCGGTGAGCACCTGATCCAAATTGGGAACGTCGATGAGCTGCTACGCCTCGACTTCGCTGCGGTCGCCGGACCAGAGGGTGTGGAACGAGCCCTCGGCATCGGTACGGCGATAGGTGTGCGCACCGAAGTAGTCGCGCAGCCCCTGGGTGAGCGCGGCCGGGAGACGGTTGGTGCGCAACGCGTCGTAGTAGGCGAGCGAGGATGCAAAGCCGGGGGCCGGGATTCCGGCGTGGACGGCGGTCGCGACGACGCGGCGCCAGGAATCGATGCAATCGGTGAGGGCCGAAAGGAAGTACGGTGCCTCGACGAGGCTGCGCAGCTCGGGGTTCTCCTCGTACGCGTCCACGATGCGGTTGAGGAACTTGGCGCGGATGATGCAGCCGCCCCGCCAGATCGTGGCCAGATCGCCACGGTGAATGTCCCAGCCGTATTCGTCCTTGGCCGCGTTGATCTGATCGAAGCCCTGTGCGTAGGCGATGATCTTCGACGCGTACAGCGCCTTTCGCACGTCCTCGACGAAATCGTCGCCGGTGTCGAGCGGGACGTTGGTGGCGCCCGAAGGTAGGGACTTGCCGGCCTCGCGCTGCGGGAGCGAGCTCGAAAGCGCCCGAGCGAACACCGCCTCGGCGATTCCCGTCACCGGGACACCGAGGTCGAGCGCGGCCTTGACCGTCCACCGGCCGGTGCCCTTCTGCCCCGCCTGGTCGACGATGACGTCGACGAGTGGGGAACCGGAACGTTTGTCGACCTGCGCGAGAACCTCTGCGGTGATCTCGATCAGGTAGGAATCGAGGTCGCCTTCGTTCCACTCCCGGAATACCTCGGCGAGCGCGGCGGGTTCGAGCCCGCCGACCTCCCGAAGAAGGTGATATGCCTCGCCGATGAGCTGCATGTCGGAGTACTCGATGCCGTTGTGCACCTTCTTGACGAAGTGGCCGGAGCCGTCCTCGCCGATGTGGGTGCAGCACGGTTGGCCGTCGACGTGAGCCGAGATCTTCTCGAGAATCGGGCCCACGACCTCGTAGCTGGATGCCGGGCCTCCGGGCATGATCGACGGCCCCTCGAGTGCGCCCTCTTCTCCGCCGGAAATGCCGGCGCCGATGAATCGGATGCCGCGCTCGGCCATTTCCTTCTCGCGGCGAATCGTGTCGGTGTACAGGGCGTTACCGCCGTCGATGATGATGTCGCCTTCGTCGAACGCCGAAGCCAGCTCATCGATGACGGAGTCTGTGGCCGCGCCGGCCTGAACCATGATGAGCGCGCAGCGCGGCGTGGCGAGGGCATCGGCGAACTCCGCGATCGACTCGGTGCGAACAAAGGTTCCTTCGTCGCCGTGGGCTTCGAGAAGCGCGTCGGTCTTCGCGATCGAGCGGTTGTGCAGCGCCACGGTGAAACCGTTCCTGGCGAAGTTACGGGCGATGTTCGATCCCATCACGGCCAGTCCCGTGACTCCGATGTTTGCTTTGCCGTCTGCGGGGGCCTGTGCGGTCGAAGGCGATGCGTCAGTCATGGACTCAAATATAGTCAGTGCCCGGTGAAGTGGGGCGGACAGCCGGTTTCGTTCGGCCATCGATAATCGGAAAAAGCTGATACGGCGTCTAAATAATTCAGATAAACAAATGGTAAATGATTTATGTAAACCATGTTCCGTCCTGGTATACGGGCTATGCGTCTGGTTGAATACTTAACGGTCGACCAGGAAAGTCCAAAAATTCGCGTAATAAATTCTTTGAGCATCAGAGTCAGAAGGTGAAGCAAGCGACGCGACAACCTCCAGCCACGAACGAAAGAATGTGACCCTGCAAGGGAACCACATCGTGTGCCGCAGGCGTCGTGAAGTGCGGAGGTGTTAGTTAGATGGCCAGACCAATACGAATACACTAGCGCGGATCCGATAATCCGGTGTTCGCAGAGACTTCTCTCGACATGGCGAAGTTGAGCAACGACGATCCGCGGATGTATTCCATCGCCGATCTCGGCGTCCACAACAGGCGACGTTGGCGCGCACTTTCCGAGCTTGAACAGTACTGCTTGGTCGAGGACATGTTCGCCGCACACTTCGACGAGTACGGCGACGTCAAGTACGCGACCTACCTTGTGACGAGCCAGTTCGTGCATTCCGTGCTCGGCCGTGCGGTGGCGAGTTTCGTACACAAGGGACGGATCTGGGATCCCTACATCACGAACTTCTATGTACGGACGAACCAGGAGTGGGGTTTCGACTGGGTCGGAGTCGACGATTCGACGATGCGCGTTCTCCCGGATGATCGCTATGCGAGCGTCGATCTTCCACCCACCGAGATGATCGTGTTGCCGGGGGAAAGCCAAATGGCCTATTGGCTCGCCGGCCGCGCCGCATCCAGCCTCGGACCGGTTTTCGCTTCACTGTCGCGTCTCAGTCACTGCACGCCCGCACAAATGTGGTCGACGACGGCACGCGAGGCCTCGTACACGGCAGTGATCGCCTCGCGGTTTGGAGGCACGTGCCGTGAAGCGGCCGAGAGACGCGTGCAGCTCGTCCTCGGGGCTCTGGAACATGCCGGTCATCCGGTCAGACGTTCGCGGCCTCTGCCCAGCACGCTCATGGATATCAACCCGAAACGTTCCCGGCCTTGATCGGCTAACCGGTGGGCTACTGCCACGCCAGCCGCGCGATATGGTGAAGCGATAGCGGAAACCGGACGAATAGGGGCGGGCATGGACGAGCGGATGCGGCAGGAATTTCTAGACAAGGCAAAGAACGGCGAGAACCTCGGTTCGACGCTGGGCTTTGAATACATAGAAGCCGGACCTGATTCGGTGGTGATCAAGGTGCCGGTCACCGCGAAGCTTCACCAGCCCGTGGGGATCGTGCACGGCGGTGTATACGCAGCCATCGCCGAAGAGGTCGCCAGCGTGGCCGGACAAACGTGGCTGGGGGACCGCGGAAACGTCGTCGGGGTGAACAACAACACCGACTTCCTGCGCTCCGTATCCGAGGGGACGTTGACAGCCGTGGGCACGCCGATCCACCGTGGCCGCTCGCAGCAGCTCTGGCGCGTCGAGATCAGTGATGCTTCGGGCCGTGTTCTCGCGACCAGCCAGGTGAGGCTGGCGAACCTCACGCCCAAGGCGTAAGGGCACAGGCGCTACCTGCCTTCCTCGTCCACTCCTTCGGGAGGGTTGAACGACGTGAGCAAAGCGGCGGAATCCTCAATGTGTTCCAGGGCGCTTCTCGCGTAGACCTGCTGGCTCGTCGACGTGAGCTGCGAACGCTGGTTCCCCATGACGTGCATTCCCCATGACACCAACGCGGTAAATCGGCTCTTGAAGCCGACCAGGTACGCGAGATGCACCACGAGCCACATGATCCACGCGAGAAAACCGTCGATCTCGATTCGGCCGATCTTCACCACCGCGTTGAAGCGCGACACCGTCGCCATCGACCCCTTGTCGAAGTACCTGAACGGCTTACGGCGAGACGGGTCGGCAGAATTCCCGACCTCCGCGATGATCTGGCGAGCCGCATAGCGGCCACCCTGAATGGCGACCTGGGCAACACCGGGCAGGCCATCGAGGGCCATCATGTCGCCCACGACGAAAATGTTCGGTGCGCCGGGAAGCGTGAGGTCCTTTTCCACGCGAACTCGGCCGGAACGGTCGACCTTTGCGCCGGTTTGTCGCGCCACGATCGCACCAAGCGGGCTTGCGGAAACGCCGGCCGACCAGATCTTGCACGCCGATTCGATGCGGCGCTCGTGCCCCGACTCGTCCTTGACGGTGAGTCCGCGGCCATCCACTCCGGAAACCATCGCGCCGAGCTGCACCTCGACACCAAGCTTTTCCAACGCTCGTCGTGCCTCGTCGCCGAGCTTCGGTCCAAACGGGGGAAGTACCGCGGGTGCCGCATCGAGAAGGACTACGCGGGCCGATGAAGGGTCGATGCTCCGGTACAGGCCCTTGAAGGTGTTTCGCGCGAGCTCGGCGACCTGCCCTGCCATCTCGACGCCGGTTGGGCCGGCCCCGACGATGACGAAAGTGAGGAGTCGGCGCCGTTCAACCTCGTCGGTGGTGAGCTCGGCCTGCTCGAACGCGCCGAGGATGCGGCCGCGAAGCTCAAGAGCATCGTCGACGGTCTTCATTCCGGGTGCGTACTGCTCGAAATGATCGTTGCCGAAGTAGGACTGGTTCGCGCCGGCCGCCAGAATCAGGCTGTCGAAGCTCGTCTCGATATCGATCCGACCAGACACATACTTCACCTTTTTGGACGTGACGTCGATGTCGGAGACGTCCCCGAGCACGATCTTCACGTTCTTGAGGTCGCGGAGAATAAAACGGGTCGGCGGAGCGATCTCGCCGACCGACAGGATGCCCGTGGCCACCTGGTAGAGGAGCGGCTGGAACAGGTGATGCCCGGTCTTCGCAATGAGCGTGACATCGACGTTCTCGTCCTTGAACTCGCGGGCTGCGAACAGCCCGCCGAACCCGGATCCGATGATGACGACATGGTGACGCGAAGTGGAATTCGTTTCGCCGGCGGAAGGGTCGCGCGTGGCGGGTGTGGACATTCATCACTCCTGGACAGTCAGTGACGTCGGTTCGGGCAAGTAGGTGGCCAGCAACAACTCTAGAACACCCGGGTCCGCCGCGTGTGCCGGTGCACCACGATCTCGTCGCCGCCGGTTCGTGCCTATCACGTCGCGCCTTCCCGGAATCCTCCACCCCCGCAGGTAATCTCGCCTCACACGGCACACCCTCAAGTGTTCGGCGGCAGGTGGTAGTACCGACCTGGAGGAAGGCAGAGTATGGCGCGCGTAGAGCCCTCAAGCGTAGATCACACCCGGTGGCCCGAGCTTGCCCCGCCGGAACGCGATCAAGGCCGCGTGCGCAGTAGTACCGTTCGGGAAATCCGGGACGCCTTTCGTGCGGCGATCCCCGAAATGGGCCTGCGCGTCGAATTCCCCGACGACTCGTCGATCGGTTCGCTGGACGCGTCCACCTCGATCGTGTTGCGCTCGCCGGAGGAATTCTTCATCAGGCTCGCCTCCGGCGCCACGGCCGGGGTGTTCGAGTCGTATATGGCCGGCGAATGGGTGTCGAGTGACCTACCGACGGTGTTGTCCGCCCTGGTGCCGTGGCTCGCACGCCACCCGGAATTGGAGAGCGCCCGACGTCATAAGGCGGAAAGACAGGGCCGGCGGCGCGCGCAGCAGGGCGCGAGGAACTCCGATCTGGAAATGGGCATCCCCGGCGACCTGGTCGCCTTGTATACCGACGCGACTATGGCGACCAGCGCCGCCCTGTTCGCCTCCGGTGCGCGCAATCAGAGCCACGACCGGCGTGGGCGGACCGTGGTCCGGGTGAGTGCGCCGACGAACTCCCCGCATCGCCTCGACCTCGGCGACGCCCAGCGCCGGGCACATGAACTCCTGCTCAGCCTCGCCGGGGTCAACGAGGAAAGTCGTGTCATCGTGGCGCCGCCAGGCTGGGGCGAGCTGCCGCTGCGTGCCGCAGAGCGGGGCGCGCAGGTGCGCAGCGTGACCGAATCGATCGACCGGCTCCACGTCGTCGGCGCGCGCGTGCAGGCGGCCGGGCAATCCCACGCCGTCTCGCTGAGCCTGGGCGAATTCGAATCGCTCGGCGGTGCGGCGGACGCAATCGTCATCGCCGAACCGCACGCCGCGACACGCGAGGGGATCTCGGTCGTCGCCGAACGCTCCTCTACGCTTTTGGATGACGGCGGGCGGCTCGCCCTGCAGGTGGACGTGGGATCCGACTCCCATGAACACGAGATTTCCGAGCTCACGTCCTGGCGTCGGCGCTACGTCGATGAACGTTGCGCGATACCGCTGCGCTCGGATCTCAAGGAAGCATTCTCCCACCATCCCGAGCTGCGACTTCGCGGCCGGATGGAATTCGGCGAGCACGCGGCCCACACCGCGCGATTGTGGCGGGAGAACTTCACCATCCGCGGCCGCGACGCCGCGGCGCAGGGGTTCGATCCGGTGTTCCGCCGCATGTGGCAGCTACACCTCGCCGCCTTGGAAGCGTCGTACCGGAGCGGCTGGGTAGACGCCTGGCAGCTCCTGGCCAGTCGCGAACCACGACAAGGCCACCGATAGCGCTCCCCGGGGACCGGGCCGCGCGGGCGGTGTCCGCCGCGCCGGGGGCTAGGCTGAACTCGGCGGCCGGGGCCGCCCGGAAAACTCGTAAGTCGCAAGGGGAGTGTTCGATGGAATTGAATAACGCGCGCAAGGTCTCGTCGGCGGCGGTCTCCGCCTTCGGTCTCGTCGGTGGCTATCTCGTCGCACGCGAAACGGGAATTCGCCCGCTCGGCGGAGTCGTGCTCGCGGCGGCCGGGATCTACGCGGGTCGCACGTGGAAGGACACCTCCGGCTCGGTCGTCACCGCGGTCCTGGGCGGCACCTATATCGGTGCCTTCGGCGCCTCCCACCCGCTGGCGAAGAAGATCGGGGCCTGGCCGGCTATCGCGGCGGTCACCGCCGCTACCTCGGGTCTGTCCTACGCGCTGGTCGACTCGAAGAACTAGCCGATACCCACACACGATGACGTCGGGCGTCCCGGATTTCCGGGACGCCCGACGTCATTGCGTAGGTCTTATGGTGCCGGGTGCGAATCAGTCGCCCGAATGGCCCTTGAGCAGGTTCTCGAACGAGGTGAATCCCGCGTCGATCGACGTGCCCGAAGTGCGACGCGGCGCCGCGGCATCGACGGCCGTGAACCCCTCGACGGCGCCGCTCTCGCTCACCACGAGCGAGGCGAGCTCGGTTGCCGCGCGCTGGATACGGCCGTCAAGGTGCTTTCCTTCGGCCCCACCGAAATCCTCCGTCGCCGCGAACACGCCCGTGGGTACGACGTTCGCGCGGAAGTAGGTGAACAACGGCCGCATGGCGTAGTCGAGTACGAGCGAATGCCGGGGCGTGCCCGCCGTCGCCGCGATAAGTACGGGCATGCTCGTGAGCGCATCGGGATCGAGGATGTCGAAGAACATCTTGAACAGTCCGCTGTAGCTCGCCGCGAACACCGGGGAGACCGCCACGAGAGCATCGGCCTCGCTCAGCGCGTTCTTGACGTCGTCGAGCTTCTGGTTGGGCATGGCGCCGGTCTGCATCGCCTGGGCGAGTTCGCCGGCGAGATCGCGGAGCTCGACAAAAGTAAAGTCGACGTTCTCACCGCGAGCGGTGATCTGGCTACGGACGCTGTCGGAGATCTGGTCCGCGAGCAGCCGTGTCGAGGACGGCGTGGACAGGCCTGCGGAGATGATGACGATCTTGCGCATTACGACCGCACCTCCTGGTTTGCCATCCGGGCCTTAGCGGGCTCGACGAGATGGTGGAACGAATTCGGTCCCTCGGCGACGAGACTCGCGTGCGTAGGCGGGTCCGAGGGGACGTCCGCCGGGCGGCGTGCCTCGAATTCCTTACGCAGCACGGGTACGACCTCCTTGCCGAGGATCTCGATCTGCTCGAGGACGACGTCGCGGGGGAGACCGGCGTGGTCGACGAGGAAGAGCTGTCGCTGGTAGTCGCCGACCCAGTCGGCGAACGTCAGGGTGCGCTCGATGACCTGCTCGGGGGTTCCCACGGTCAGCGGGGTCATCTTCGTGAACTCCTCGAGGCTCGGACCATGCCCGTATACCGGCGCGTTGTCGAAGTAGGGGCGGAACTGCTGCTTCGCCTCGGCCTCGGAGCTACCCATGAAGACCTGACCACCGAGGCCGACGGTGGCCTGGTTGGCCGCGCCGTGCCCATAATGCTCGAAGCGTCGGCGGTAGAGGTTGACCATCTGCGCGGTGTGTTCGAAGTTCCAGAAGATGTTGTTGTGGAAGAAGCCGTCGCCGTAGTAGGCGGCTTGTTCGGCGATCTCCGGCGAGCGGATGGAGCCATGCCAGACGAACGGGGGAGTATCGTCCATCGGCCGCGGCGCGAGGGTGAATCCGCGCAGCGGCGTCCGGAATTCGCCCTCCCAATTGACGACGTCCTCGCGCCACAACTTCCGCAGAAGGTGATAGTTCTCAACCGCGAGCGGGATGCCCTTACGGATGTCCTTACCGAACCACGGGTAGACCGGTCCGGTGTTTCCGCGCCCCATCATCAGGTCGACACGACCGCCGGCGAGGTGCTGCAGGAAGGAAAAGTCCTCGGCGATCTTCACCGGGTCATTGGTGGTGATCAGCGTGGTGGAGGTGGTCAGCTGGAGGTTCTTCGTCTTCGCGGCGATGTAGCCGAGGTGGGTCGTGGGCGAACCCGGCACGAACGGCGGGTTGTGGTGCTCACCGGTCGCGAACACGTCCAGCCCGACCTCTTCGGCCTTGAGCGCGTAGTCGGTCATCGCTTGAATCCGCTCATGCTCGGTGGGCGTCGTGCCGTTGGTGGGATCGGTCGTGACGTCGCCGATGGTGAAGATTCCGAACTGCATGGTGCGCTCCTCGCTAAGGTTGTTGATGTATCAACTAATACAACCGTACTATGCCCGGAGTTATTCCGTAAAGCCTTCGGTAGTGGTTGTGCGCAATCGAGCGTGGACAAAAAAGTGCCGCGGACACCTCCTTGTCGGCGAGGTGTCCGCGGCGTTTTCGTGGCAGTGCGGGGCGTGTTAGCTCAAGCGGACGGCCGCCTCGTCGCCCGGCACGCGGAACGCGAAGGTTTCCTGCAGGTACAGGTTGACTTCCTCATCGTTGTGGGAGTGGTAGCCGATGGAAAGATCCTGGCCGATGTGCAGCTCGAAGTCGCCGCCACGGGTGGACACGAGGAGCGCGCCCTCGAGGGCCGGGGCCCACTTGATGTCGCCGTCCTTGAGCGCCCGGCTGATGTGCTCGTGCACCGGGTAGCCGTGGTCGGTGGTCTCGAGGACCTGTGTGTAGAGGTCCGCGGAGAGGACAAGATCATAGGGGCCGGCGACACCGTCGAGGCGGAGCGTGCTCAGCGCCTTGGCAACCGCGGCGGGAACCTCGCGGATCTCGGTCGGAAGGTCGACTGGCTTGTGCGAGGAGGACATCGCGATGCCCTTGATGCCGAGCGTTTCCGAGCCGTAGAGCACGGCGTTGTCCTCGGCCAGCGCGATGCGCTCGGCGGCGTCCTTGACGGGCTGCCAATCCGAGTCGGCGGAGCCCCTCTCGACGTCATCGATGGCGTCGCGGGTGACCGTGAACGGCACGCGCAGCTCGAATACGGGAAGCGACTCGCGGCGGCGCGTTTCGACACCCTCGACGCCGGAATCGATACGTGTGACGTGGCCGGTGCCGAGCGAGGAGAACTCCAACCCCTTGGCCTCGGGCATGTCGACGATTCGGCGTCCGGCGATGTTGCGCTTGAAGGTCCTGCGGGCTTCTTCTTCGATTTCGTCCCACGCCGCAGACGTGATGGGTGCGAGGTCACGGTAGAGATTGCTCATTTTCGTTCCTTTGGAGAGTAGTGGTTCAAAAAGTTACGAGGAGGCGGCGATGGCCGGCCTGGCGGCACTATTTGAGGCTGCCGATTCCCAGGCTTCCGTCGCTGGCGTCGACTGCGGCCGCTTCGGTATCTGCCGAGGCGGGCTCGTCGCTGTTATCTTCGGGCTGCTCGCCGGGCGTCCTCGCAGGGGGAAGCGTGTCGATCTCTTCGAGAAGCCCGACTGATGGGACATAGAATAAGGTTCCCGTGATCGCCGTCGAGAAATCGAGAATGCGATCGTAGTTACCGACGGGGTCGCCGAGAAACATGTTGTCGAGCATCTGCTCGGTGATGGACGGGTCTGCGGCGTACCCGACAAAGTACGTGCCGAATTCGTCCGAGCCGAACGTGCCGAAAGGCATATTGGTGCGGAAGATGTCGAGGTCGTTGCCGTCCTCGTCGGACACATCGTTGAGAGCGACGTGCGAATTCGTCGGCTTGACGTCGTCGTCCAGCTCGACGTCATCCAGCTTCGTGCGCCCGATCACGCGTTCCTGCTCTTCGGTGCTGATGGCGTTCCAGGACTGCAGGTCGTGGGTGTACTTCTGCACGAACACATACGAGCCGCCGTTATAGAGCTCGGCGTCTTCGTTGTCGTGCACGGCCTCGTCCGCGTCGTTGCCCTCGGGATTCTCGGTCCCGTCGACGAAGCCGAGCAGGTCGCGGTTGTCGAAATACGTGAACCCGTGAACCTCGTCGACGACGCTCGCGTGGCCGGCGAGCTTGTTGGTCATGATCCGCGCGAGCTCGAAGCACAGATCCATTTGCGGTGCGCGCAAATGGATGAGCAGATCTCCGGGCGTCGATGGTGCCGTGTGCTTATCGCCGTAGATCGGATCGAAGGTGTGCAGATGCCGGGGACGCTCTGCGTCGAACAGCCGGTCCCACATTTCTGCACCGAGCCCGACCACGGTGAGAATGTCCTTCGACGGGCTCGGCCCGGTTGCGCGAAATGACACTGTCCTGGTGAGGCCCGGCACATCGGTAAGGAAGTCCCGGACCTCGTCCTCCGAGCCTTCGTTCACGGTAAGAACCAGAAACATCGCGGCCCGGGCAGGCGGTGCAACAATCTGTTGCGTTGGCACAGTTACATCCCTCTTTTCGTTCGAAAGATTCTCCCTACAGCTTACGCGGATTCCCGCTCCTCATTTTCCCTTCACCATTTCGTGTATCCGAGCACAGCGCAGGCTCGCCAAAGTCGACGGGCAAGCGCCACAGCGTCTATCGCAGGGAAGAGGGCTACGATTCGTGCAACGCTATCCCGGAACGCACTATTCCTCGGAACGTGCGCCGTCAGGCGTCCTTCAACTTCCTGGTGGACACGAGGAACACCACGACGGCCATACCCCAGACGAAGAAGAGCGGATCCCATACAAACGCGTGGCCGATCAGCTCATTGCCCTCGGCGCTGGAATCGAGGACCCCGAAGAAATTGAGATTTGCGGTGACGGTGTTAATGCCGCCCCACAAGATGAGTATGAGCGAGCCGATCCCGAGGATGATGCGCGCCTTACGCAGGCGACGCCGCATGAGCAGATAGAGGAAGGGTAGTAGCGCGAACAGGGCCTTGACCGCCCCGACCGGATAGAGCCATTGCTCGTTCCCGTCGAAGATCGAGGTCGCGCGATCGCTCACCGTGCTCAGCAGGAACTGTCCGCCCGAAGCCCAGTAGAACGTGATCGCTGCGTGGACAAGCCCGACCAGCGTGGCGACGAGAAGCGAAGGGGCGCCGGCACGCGCCGCATTGACCGGCTTTGGGGCGGTGCCGCCTTCTGCGCCCACATTCTGAATCGTCATGCCTTCGAGATTTCCACTCGGGCGCGGAAACCACATCGGGGAAGCTCCCTATTCGATGTCAGGGTTTCTGCCGAATATTTGCTCGTCGGAGTCGAAGGAAATGGCGCGGATCCAATCCTGTGCGAGGACCATGTCCCGGCACACCTCGAGGTGCCCCAGGTGCTGGGACAGTTCGCGAACCATGTGCGCGAGGATCCACTCTGGCCCGACGTCGGCGACATCGGTGCGGCTCGTTCCCCTCGCGCTGGGGTCGAGAACACCGTGCCGCGCCGCGTTGTCGGCCCATGCTGGCAGCTCTGAACGGATCTCGTCTACGAGGTTAAGGGCGTCGTCGATGGTGCCCTCCGCCTGGAACTCCGCTTCTCTGTCGCGCGGGAAGGCGAGGCCCGAAATCACCGACCCTCCCCAAAAGCGGCTCATTCCGTGCACATGCTTTACCAGTGCGAACGCGGTGTTCACCGTGCCGGGAGCCGGCGAGAGATTCGCCGTTTCGTCATCGAGAGTTCCCAGGGCGGCCACATAACCATCGAGCACCTCGTTGGCGATGGACAGTAGGGCAGAGGTCGCTTCGTCGCGCATGTGCCGATTATGCACGGCGAGATAAACATCGGCGCGCCGAGATTCGGAATACGCGGATATGACGTCGGACGCGTGGCCTTGCTCGAAGACATGCTTGATGCCTTCTCAGGTGAGTCAGGGGCGCACGAACTGGGGGAAGCTCTGACTTCGCCGTCGCGCACTGGTCCTCTGACCTGGAGCGCGATGGGAGGTTACCCGTTGATCCGCTGCGAGATAACGGAATATTCGCGGCAGAAGTGTGGCATTCCCGAATTGAATTTGCCGCTTCGAATTAATTGGGTCCCAGGTGATAGTAAGGTTTTAAAAGCTCGACAGTCCGATGACGCGGAAAGAATCGAATAGCAGCGGGCCCGATTTCGACCCCGGCCGCTCAAGGAGAAACGAAGAGATGTCACCCAACGACAAGACAACACACTTGCTGCGGGCCTACCAGGAGTCGGCCGGCCGAAAACCGGGGGAATCGAGTCCCCATCTGGACAAGATCGTATTCGGCATTGCGGCCGTCGTCGCCGTCGCATTCGTTGTGTGGGGCTTCGTGTCGCCTGATGGACTGGGCAACGTCGCGTCGACGATGCTCAACGGGACGATGAAGAACCTGGGCTGGCTCTTCGTCATCGCGTCCAGCCTGTTCACGATCTTCGCAATCGTCGTGGCGGTCTCCAGGTTCGGAAAGATTCCGCTGGGTAAGGACGGGGAGCGCCCGCAATATCGGACCGCGTCGTGGATCGCGATGATGTTCGCGACCGGCATGGGTATCGGCCTTGTCTTCTACGGCGTCGGCGAGCCGCTCTTCTTCTATATGTCCCCGCCGCCCGGCACGGTCGACGCGAGTACGACGCAAGCCGTCGACGTCGCCATGGGAACCGCGCTTTTCCACTGGACTCTGTACCCGTGGGCAATGTACGCCATCGTGGGACTGGGCATGGCCTATGGCACGTATCGCCTCGGCCGTTCCCAGCTTTTCTCCAGCATGTTCGAGCCACTTTTCGGCCGTCGTGCCGTCAATGGCGTCGCCGGTAAGGCGATCAACATTCTCGCTATCATCGCCACGCTCTTCGGCTCGGCATGTTCGTTGGGGCTCGGCGCACTCCAGATCGGCGGCGGCATCGTCGCGGGCGGGTTCGCTGACAGCGTCGGTTCGAACCTGCTCATCCTGATCATCGCCGTGCTCACCGCCTGCTTCGTGGCGTCCGCCGTATCGGGAATCGAGCGCGGCATCCAGTGGCTGTCGAACATCAACATGGTGCTCGCCGTGCTCCTCGCGGTTCTCGTCTTCGTCGGTGGACCGACCCTGTTCATCCTCAACGTCATCCCGCGCAGCGTCGGCTCGTTCATCGACATGCTGCCCGCGATGGCTTCGCGCACGCCCGCCGGCGACGATCAGGCGCTCGTCGAGTGGATGTCGACCTGGACGGTGTTCTACTGGGCATGGTGGGTCTCGTGGACCCCGTTCGTCGGTCTCTTCATCGCGCGAATTTCGCGCGGTCGTACCGTCCGCCAGTTCGTCACCGGCGTGCTTCTCGTCCCTTCGGTGATCTCGCTCATCTGGTTCGCGGTCTTCGGTGGCGGTGCCATCGGCCTACAGGAGCGTGCGGAGCAGGCGCGTAATAGCGGCGGCATGCTCGCACAGCTCGGCGAGGGAGGAGAGGACATCAACTTCGACACCGTGCTGTTCGATCTCCTCGGACAACTCGGCTTGCCGAGCATCATCCTCACGATCGTCACCATTATCACCGTGGTGCTCATCGCGATCTTCTTCGTCACCGGTGCGGACTCTGCGTCGATCGTCATGGGCTCGCTCTCGGAGAATGGCGCGGAGGAGCCTTCGAAGTTCAACGTCATCTTCTGGGGTGTATCCACCGGTGCGGTCGCGGCAGCGATGCTACTCGCGGGCGGCGACCAGCCGGACGAGGCCCTCGAGGGCCTGAAGAACATCACGATCGTGTCGTCCGTGCCGTTCGTCATCGTGTTGAGCATGCTGTGCGTGAGCATCTGGAAGGATCTCTCGCGCGATCCGCTCGTCATTCGCGAGGACTTGGCGAAGGCGGTCCTCGATAGCTCCGTGACCACGGCTATCCGTGCCCACGAGGGCGAACCTTTTGTCATGCAGACGACGGAGGCGGAGCTCGACGAGATCGAGCTTTCGCCGCTGGAACAGGGACCGGAGGAAGACCAGATCGACCCCGCTGACGGACCCGCGACGTCATAGGCGAACCCGCACTTTGCGGACTTTGTCGGTGCCCGGGCCGCTGGATTGCCAGCGACCCGGGCACTCTTATTGTGTCCCTAGTGGCGTCTTCGGCTACTGAACACGTCGAAGAGCACGCGGAAGGTCAGGGTTCCGGAGACGGGGATCAGGATGAACCCGAAGAGTTGGAACAGGGTGAGCGTCTCGGTGACTTGAGGGCCGGTCGAGCTCACCAAAAGTAGAACCGCCATGATCCCGAACACGCCCGCGAGGAATGTGATCGCGGCGAAGTGGAGAAACTCTCGATACACGCGACGGTCGTGCTCGTCCGACATCGCCTTGACCCCGATGGAGAAGCGGTCCTCGGCGAGCGCGCGTGTCACGCTATCGGCTCGCTGCACGAGGCTGTGCAACAGAGGTAGAGTCTCGATGACCTCGTTTTCCACCGACTCTTTCACCGACTGCGGCTCGAGGCGGGACTTCATCGACGCTGATCCGAACTCGGTGGCGCTGTCGAGGAGGTTGAATGAGGGATCGAGTTTTAGCAGTGTGCCCTCGGCTGCTCCCATAGCTCGGAGCGCGGACATGAGTTCCGAGGGGAGTGCGATCCCGTGGAGGCTGAGGATCGTGAAGATCTCCGACAGGGCCGACGGGTCCATGTTTGACCCGGGGGACAGGTGATTCGCCATGAAGGAGCCGATCTCCTTCCGGAGGTCGACCTCGTTGACTCCCGGCGGAATCTCGACGAAGGCCAGGAGCGCATCGGCGAACGCGCGTGAGTTGCGGCGGGAGACGGCGAGAAAGACGTCCGCCAATCGGTGACGGGTCTCGGAATCGATGCGACCCACGGAGCCCAGGTCGAGAAGGGCAGGGGAGCCGTCCGGGGTGATGATGACGTTGCCCGGGTGCAGGTCCGAGTGGAAGACGCCGTCATCGAGAATTTGCAGGAGAAGAGAGCGGAACACGGTCTGCGCGAGCGCCGACCGAGTCTCCTTATCGAGGGAGTCGATCGCGGCGGGACGGCTCACGGTATCGCCCTCCATGAACTCCATGACGAGTACGCGTTTGGTGCACAGTTCCCGGTGGCAATGGGGGACCCTGATGCGATCTTGTGGTTTGTGCCGATTCTGCGCAGACGCCATGGCTCGTAGGTTGGACGCCTCGATCCGGAAGTCCGTTTCTTCGCGCAAGCTCGCCGTCATACTGGATACGACATCGATGACGCCGACATCGCGTGCCCACTCGGAGGACGCTTCCAAGCGGCGCGATAGTCGCAAGGCGATATCCGAGTCTCGTTCGATGAGCGGGACGATGCCGGGGCGCTGCACCTTGACGGCGACCTTTTCGCCCGAGGCGAGTGTCGCGATGTGGACCTGGCCGATCGAGGCCGTGGCGATGGGAGAGTGGTCGATCGAGGCGAAGATCTCGTCGACGTGCCCGGGTAGCTCCTCTTCGAGAACAGCCGCGACTTCGTCCCACGGAGTCGGCGGGATTTCCTGCTGGAGCAGACTCAACTCGGTGAGGTAGGCGTCGGGAAGTAGGTCGCTCCGAGTCGACAGCAGCTGGCCGAACTTGATGAACGCGCCGCCGGCCTGCTCGCACGCAGTGCGAAGGTTCGAGGCCTGTTCGAGCCGTTTCCGCTCGGCCTCCAGTCCCTTGCCGTCCTCGATCCGGAAGGGGATGAGTCCGTTGCGCGAGACGATCCGCATGAGTTGGGTGTAGCGGCGCCCCCGAGAGAGCGACTGGCGCAGGATTTTTCCCCATTGATGGACGGCGGGCACGCGGCCTTGAGGGACGACGATCTCCAGCACAACGAGGATCGCGATCGTGACGAGAACGAGAATCCCGAACTGGACGGGAATGAGTGCGAAGTTGGAAGAGTCCGACGGCCACACGACCTGAGATTCGAAACTGAGCTCGGCAGCGAGGCCGAGTACGCCGGCGAAGAGGATCCTCCCGATGCCCAGGTCAGTTCCGAGTATCCGCCGCGAGGCCACGATGATGAACGCGAGTAGCAGCAACGTGGCGACGGAAACGAGCACGATGTTGGGAACGATTCCGAAGCTCACGCGGCGCCCTCACTTTCTTGGATCGAGCACCGCAGGAGGGGCGCCGTCGGAGTTCGCAAGTGTGGGGAAGGTGTACGCATTGTTCCTTCAGCCTAGCTATTCATGACAGCGGGCAAGCTTGGAACTTCCGGCGAAAAGACCGATGCCTACTCCGCCTTTCGGTTGATGTCGGACAGCGATCCTGCGCCGAGAATAGAGCTATCGGCCCGCAAAGGCCCAGGAACATTCGTCGAAAGGAAAGCAATGCGCCGTCTTTACTATGCAGCATTTACCTACACGATTCTCGGTTTGCTCGGGGGTCTCTATTATCGCGAGCTGACCAAGGCGCAGGATTTCCCGGAAGATGGCTTCACCCAGCTCAGCGTCGTGCACACACATCTTTTTGCGCTCGGACTGCTGGTCATGCTCGTCGTCTTGGCGCTGGAGAAGTCCTTCGGCCTGTCCCGCTCGAAGCTCTTCGACTGGTTCTTCTGGCTCTACAACGCCGGAATCGTCCTCACCGTCGGCATGCTGTTCGTACACGGCACGATGACCGTGATGGGTACCGAAGAAGTCTCTCCGGCGATCTCGGGAATTGCAGGGTTGGGACATATTCTGCTGACCATTGCGCTGGTGCTGTTCTTCCTCGCACTCGGCAAAGCGGTCAAGGCGGAATCAGCGCAGCCGCAGAAGGTACACGCTTAAGGAACTCGGCCCCGTCTTGGAAAATCTGGGAGAGTGGGCCGGCAACCAAGGCGCCGCGTGGGATGAGAGTCCCGCGCGGCGCCTTGGCTATATGCACGCAGAGCGGAGATATGGTGCCGACGGAGTCTCGTCAGCGTCGAATCAGTTTACTTTACATAATGTAGATTATCGGCGAAATGCCTAACTGGGAGAACGTGGTTTCGTGCTTGTTTCTCAAATGTGGTGCACTGTTGCGTTCTTTGTTTGCTCCCTGCGCGGTGATTCGATCTTGAATCGCTCGCGCGCACGCCTGCTGCTGGTTGAATATCTCGGCCGGGTCCTCATCGTTTTCCGTGAGTGTCTGGCGGTCGCCGTTTGATTCCCGTTGGGTTTGATCGACGTGTTGCTCTCTGCGTGTCGATCGTAATTTCATCAGTGAATCAGGTGCCGCGGGCGCTCTGTGAAAATGGTCGATGCCGGCGATCCGATGTTCGGGCCAATGTCGTCACTGTCCTGAGGCGGGCGCATTTTCCGCGACTTGCTGTCCGGAATGGGCGGAATAGATGTTCGGCCCCGCGTCCCCGTTGACTCCGAGTGTACTGTAAATACGTCACAGTGACGAATGTGTAGAGCTGGGACGGTCGGCCGCCTGGGGTCCACGCGTGTTGCCGACGGGTATTCTTCGAGATCTAGCCTTGGGCTACGCGCGAGAATCGAGGACCGAATGCAGATACACGACGCCAACGCCGAGCATGTCGCGGAGATAACCGCTATCTATAACGACGCCGTGGAAAACACAACGGCTATCTGGAATGACCAGATTGTAG
>DGYFI06202__coassemble_615_pt1 | contig 21774 bp, 20 predicted proteins | sample DGYFI06202__metabat2_low_PE_038 | metagenome-assembled genome bin DGYFI06202
CGCTCATCATCCACCACAGCTCTACGCCCGTTGAAGCCGTGGGTTTCGGCGCGTACGTGCCCGGGGTGGCGATCCCGTTCGTGTCCGACACGTTTTCCGCGCTCATGCTCGCGGTGTGTTCCGGCGTCGCGATTCTCGCGATCTGGCTTTCCGATGCGACCGGAGAGATAAGCCGCTCCCGCTTCTTCCCCGCGCTCGTGTTGCTCCTGCTCGGCGGAGTCAACGGCGCCCTGCTCACGGCGGACCTGTTCAACCTTTTCGTGTGGGTCGAGGTCATGCTCATGCCCTCGTACGCGCTGCTCGCGCTCGCCGGCGGGGCAAAACGGATCGCCGCGGGCCGGCTGTTCGTGGTGATCAACCTGCTCACCTCGACGCTGCTCGTTGCCGGCGTCGGGTTGGTCTACGCGGTGTCGGGGTCGGTGAACCTTGCAGCGCTCGCCGGTGCTGCGCGCGAGGACGGACGTCTCGCGTTCGCGCTCGGCCTCGTCGTGCTGGCACTGTGCATCAAGTCCGGCGCGGTGCCCGTCCACGGCTGGCTGCCGCAGACGTACCCGAGCACGAGTTCCGGGGTGATGGCGCTGTTCGCCGGCCTGCATACGAAGGTCGCGCTGTACGCCGTGATCCGGATCTGGACCACGGCATTCGACCTCGACCCTGCGTGGGGTTGGATCATGCTCGCCGCGGCGCTTACGACGACGCTGGTAGGTGCGATCGCCTCGGCATCCGGTTCGCGCATCCGCGGGGTGCTCGCGTGGCAGATGGTCTCGGGGGTCGGCGTCATCCTCGCCTCTCTCGCCGTCGGCACGACGAAGGTGGCCGGCGAGCAGGGGCCGCAACTGGCGACGTCCATCGTCGCCGTCGCGCTCACCGGCGCGATCGTGTACATGATCCACCACATGCTCACCATCGGCGGCTTGCTTTCCGCGTTCGGCGCGTTCGAGCACCACTACAGCGCGCCGAGGCTCACGGGGCCGGGCGCACTGCGCGGAATGTGGTGGCGCGAGAGGCCGATGGCGTTTGTGACGATCGTGCTCATCGCCTCGCTCGTCGGCCTTCCACTCACCAGCGGGCTCGTCGCGAAATTCGAGGTCGTGCGCGCCGGCGCGGTGGCCGGCGGCTGGCCGGGTCTGATAATGCTCGGCGTCGTGTGCGTGGGCTGGTTCGTCGGGCTGATCGCGATGATCCGCCTGTGGAAGCACACCATGTGGGACACCGAGGACGCCGACACTGAAGACGCTGACGACGAGCCCGCCGATCCCGAAGAACACGCTGAAACGACGGTGGCGCCACCCCGGCGCATGTCCGTCGCGCTGACGGCGCCGGCGATGATCTTCGCGGCGGCTAGCATCGCGATGTTCTTCGGTTACCAGCCGCTCGCGCAGACCGTGGACCGCGCCGTCGTCGGTCTCATCGACTCCCGTGATTATGTCGAGGCGGTACTCGGCTCCGATGCGATCGACGGTGAGTACATGGTGCCGCCGCTCGACCAGGACGCCGACTTCCGGCAGCTCGCCGGCGATGACGCGGCCGAAACTGTCGGCGCCGAGGGAGGCGACCAGTGATGCTGCGCCAGATAGCCAACGCCCCCGTCGTCGCGGCGTGGATGGGGTGGCAGATCCTGCTGGCCACGCTCGGGGTGATCCGCGCGGCGTTCTCACCCGCGCCGATCGGGCCGCCGATCATCGTGCGCTACGACCTCGTCGGAAAGAGCGACCTCCAGGCGACGGCGTTGTCGTGGGCGATCACCGTCACCCCGTCGACGCTCGTCCTCGGGATCGGGGACGACGAATTGTATGTCCACTGCGTCCTCGGAGGGGACCGCGAGGAGATCGTCGCCGAGATCGCCGAAATGGAACGGCGTCTTTTGACGGTGCTCTCTCCGCCGTCATCGCCGGAAAACCGCAAGGCGGCCGAAGCGAAGGGAGCGAAGCGATGAGTGTGTTGCTCGCCTGGCTGTTGGGCGTGGCCCTGGGAATCCTGGCGTTGTCCCTCGTGGGCACCGTGGTGAGGATCGTTCTCGGGCCCGACGACGCCACCCGGATCGTGCTCGCGGACATGGTGTTCTTCGGCGCGCTTGCGCTGTTCACCGTGTTCGTCATGTGGCGCGGCTCGGCAGTGGCTGTGGACGTGGTTCTCCTCGGCTCGCTCATCGGCGTGCTGTCCACCGTCGCGCTCGCGCGGATGATCTCGAGGGGGCGTAGATGACCGGCAGCGATTTCTCTTCTTCGGTGTGGACGGACCTCGCGGTCGGGGTGCCTGCGATCCTCGGCGCGCTGTGTTTCCTCGCCGCGACGCTGGCCGTGAACCGGGTGCACGACGCGCTCGGCCGGATCAACACGATGTCCGTGGCGACCGGGCTCGGCATGGTGTTGTTCATCGTCGCCGCGTTCGCGCATGTCACAGTTCGCGAGGGATTCAGCTTCGTCGTGCTCGCGGAGGCGCTTGTTGCCGTGTTCGCGACGTTCGTCGTCGTGACCATCGCGTCGATGACGATCGCGCGCGCGGTGTTCATGACCGGCGCCGAGCTCGATCCGGACACAGACACGCGCGATCTCGACGAGTAGCGCCTCTAGAACTTGGCGATCTCGAGCTTGCCCATCTGCATCATCGCCTCGTACGCGCCCGGCCGAGAGATGAGTTCGTCCATATTGTCGGGAACGACCTGCCAGCTGAGCCCGTAGGCGTCCTTGCACCAACCACACTGCTCGGCCTCGGGGACCGTGGAAAGCGCAGCCCAGTAGCGATCGATCTCGTCCTGTCCGTGCGCGGCCAGCATCAGCGACATGCCCTCGTTGAACGTGAACGGCTGCTCGACAGCCGAGTCCATCGCGGTGAACCACTGCCCGGCCAGCCGGAAATCGGAAAACACGATGTCCCCTGCCTCGGCAGGTCCCGTCTGTTCCGGGTACTCGGCGATACTGCCCCAGCTCGACTCGGGGATCAGTTCGATGTAGGAGCTCACGGCCTCGCGCGCCTTGTTCTGCGCCGCGCCACAGAACATCAGCGAAGGCAGCACGAATGGGCGCGGCTCGCCCTCGGGATTGGTGAGGATGAGCTGCCAGCTCACCCCGAACTTGTCCATCACCCACGCGTACTTCTTGCTGAACGGGTACTCGTCCTTCGGCATCATCACGAAACCGCCGTCGGCGAGCTTGTCGAACACCGCGTCGAGGTACTCGCTCGCGTCCGGATACAGCACCGGGTCGAAGTTGAGCATGAAGTTGACCGACGGGTTCGGCTCGAACTCGGGGCCGGCGTTGATGATCGTAATCCGAGTGCCCGCGAGCTGCAGGTCCACCGTGACCGGCTTGCCGGCCATGTCTTTCTGGAAGTCGGGCAGGCCCTCGGTCGGGTATCGGCCCGTCACCTCGGACGAGAAATCGCGAAACACGTCTGCGTAGAACTCGGCCTGCTCCTCGGCTCGCTGGTTGGACCAGACGTTGGGGACGATCTTCTGGGAGGTAGTGCTGACGTCGGACATCGGGAGTTCTCCTCGCGGTTCGGTGGCTGCTTCGACGGTAACCGCGCCGCGCGCGGGGTCGCTTGTCCGTTTGTGCGCAGAAAATACCGGCCGCTCTCGACAATTGTCGAGAGCGGCCGGTAGCAACGCCGGCGGCGGAAAAAGCTACGCCTCGGTGAGGAGACCCTCGAGGAACTTGAACTCTTCCTTCAATTCGCGGTAGGTGTACGACCACTCGCCTTCTGCATTCTCCTCGCACTCGCTGATCGCGACCTTCCACGGTGCGGTGGTGATGTCGTGGTAGCGGGACTTCGTGCAGTTGGCGAGGGAAGGATCCGTCGCCTTGTTCTCGTGCTCCTCGGTGAGCAGATCAGACAGCGGGCCGCTGGCCAGCGAGCCTGCCACGGAGCCTGAATCTTCTGCAGGGATCTGGCCGTCGCCATTCTGCGCGGCGGCGGTGCCGGCGCCGAGGGACAGTGCGAGAAGACTTGCGGCCGAAACGGCGAGAGTGCGTTTGAACATGAGAGAAGTCCTTGTCGTCGAGGGGATTATTTAGGCGTCGGCGTAGACGATGAACGGCTCGAGGAATGCGAACTCGGGAGCGAGAGACTGCCAGGTGAACGTCCAGTTGCCCTCTTCGTCGGCCTCGCACCCGGTGTATCCCCAGGTCTTCGCGTCGGTGTTCATCTGCTCGAAGTGTGTCGTGATGCAGTCCATCTCGTTCATCGGATCGCTGGTGTTGGTCGTGGTGATCGCGTCGATGAGCGGCTTCGACTGGTCGGTGTCGAGGCTGCCAATCGACGGCGGGGTTTCGATTCCGCCCTTGGGACCGTCGCCGAGGATCTGGCCGACGGGATTCGGAGCGGGTTTCGGTGTGGCGGTCTGCTGGGCCGAGGCGGCCGGAGCTCCGACACCGAGGGCGAACAGGGTGGCGGCTGCGATGGAGAGGGCCTTCTTCGACATGACGAGCATCCTTCCGTAGCGCTCTTGAGGGGTGTGGCTCTGTCCACTCGGTACATCGGCCCGGTTCGCCGGAGACGTTAACAGCTAAGTTTTCGCTCACCTTGACACTTGTAGATTGGCCTCGCTCCGGCTATCCGGCAGCACTGCGCAGAGCACGATGCGGCGTTGTTGATGCCTCAATGACAGCCGGAAGAATTCGGCGGTCGCTTGGTAGGTGCTCAGATCCGCCGTCATAAGTGGTGGCGCTTGCGCGCCGGCGACGAGAAAAGGCGCTGCCCCGCGCTCGCTTGGAGCACGGGGCAGCGCCTCGGGCAGGTGTGACTCGCGCCGGGCGAACCGGCGCTGGGTCACGTCCGGCTGGGACTAGTTCCAGCCGAGCTTGGCGTCGCCACGGTTCGGGTTCGACTCGACTCCGTCGCGGACCTTGCGGCCGAGATCCTCGTCGACCGCGCCCCAGTATGCGTAGACACGCTCGAGAAGATCGGTCTCCGACGGGTCGATCGCCGAGACGTGGCCGACGATGTTGCCGACGATGCGCTCACGAGCCGCGTCGTCCATGACGTCGCGGTAGAGGGTCGTGGCCTGTGCCTGGTCGGAGTCCTCCGCGTGCTGGACGTACTGGCCGCGGTAGATGTTGGCACCCTTGGTGTCCCACTCGCCGAGGTCGAAGGCACGCTCCGGCTGTGCCGCCGGCCCACCGGTCGAGTTCGGGTAGTACTCGGCGACGGCGGGGTGATTGAACTGGTAAGCCAGGTGTCCGTCCTTCGCGTACGAGTTGACGGGCACGAGCGGCTGGTTGACCGGGAGCTGCTGGTAGTTCGAGCCGATCCGGTAACGATGGATATCCGCGTACGAGAACACGCGGCCGAGCAGCATCTTGTCCGGCGAAAAGCCGATACCGGGGACGAGGTTCGACGGTTCGAAGGCGGCCTGCTCGATCTGCGCGAAGAAGTTGAGCGGGTTGCGATTGAGGGTCATCGTGCCCACCTTGTGCAGCGGGTAGTCCTTCTGCGACCAGACCTTGGTGAGGTCGAACGGGTTGAAGCGGTAGCCGTCCGCCTCGTCCGTCGGCATGATCTGCACGTAGAGGGTCCAGGACGGGTAGTCGCCGTTCTGGATCGACTGGAAAAGGTCCTTGCGGTGCAGGTCCGGGTCGGTGCCGGCGAGCTTGTCGGCCTCATCCTGGGTGAGGTAGTCGATGCCCTGATCGGTCTTGAAGTGGAACTTCACCCAGTTCCGCTCGCCGGCCTCGTTGATGAACTGGTAGGTGTGCGAACCGAAGCCGTCCATGTGGCGGTAGCTCTTCGGCAGGCCACGGTCGCCCATCAACCAGGTCACCTGGTGCGTGGACTCCGGCGACAGCGTCCAGAAGTCCCACTGCATCGCGTTGTTGCGCAGACCCGAGCCCGCCTTACGCTTCTGCGAACGGATGAAGTCGGGGAACTTGATCGCGTCGCGGACGAAGAACACCGGGGTGTTGTTACCCACGAGGTCGTAGTTGCCGTTCTCGGTGTAGAACTTGAGCGCGAAACCGCGCGGGTCGCGCCACGTGTCCGGGGAGCCCTGCTCGCCGGCGACGGTGGAGAAACGCGCCAGCATCGGGGTCTTCTTGCCCTTCTGCAGGAAGTCCGCCTTGGTCCACTTCGAGATGTCCTCAGTGACCTCGAGTTCGCCGAACGCTCCCGATCCCTTCGCGTGCACGAGGTGCTCCGGAACGCGCTCGCGGTTGAACTGCGCGAGCTTCTCGATGAGATACACGTCGTGGCTCGGGTGCGGTCCCTGCTGTCCGACCTGCGCCGAGTACTCGTCGCTGGGGACAGCGACGCCGCTGTTCATGGTCGTCGGCGATCCGGCCGGAATGTCGACGGACCCGCGGTCCGCCGGATGGATGTTCTCGTTCGTCATTTCAGACCCTCCGTTATGGGCATGTTGTGGGCAGGTTAGGGAATGAATCGTGCAGGCTACCGGGGAGGCGATTCGGCGGCCTTGGTGGCGGCCGCCCTCTTCGCACAGTCGGGGCAGGTGCCCCAGTAGACGATTTCGGCCTCGTCGATGGTGAACCCGTGGTCCTCCGCGGCGTCGAGGCACGGGGCCTCTCCGATCGCGCAGGACACGTCCTCGACCCGCCCGCATTCGCGGCACACCACATGGTGGTGATTGTCGCCGATCCGGGTTTCGTAGAGCGCCGGATGTCCGGCGGGTTCGAGCCGACTGATGAGACCGACTTCCACAAGAGTGCGCAGAGCGTCGTACACGGTCTGTGTCGACACCGTGCCCAGCTGTGCACGGACGTCCGATGCCACATCTTCCGCTGGAATATGCGCCTTCTTGTCGACAACGTTGAACACCGCGAGACGGGGTGCGGTGACCCGCAATCCCGACTCGCGCAGCTTCGCCGCTACGGGGTTCTCGGTTGTCATGACTCCAACCATAGCGCCCTTTCTGGAATAGTTCCAGTTTTGTTCAAATATAATTTTTGTACTGATTGAAATTAAGCCAAGGGTAGACTTCGAACTCTAAGTGTGACCTTCATCACTTGCATACGGTTGGGCCTAGGCCGCCCCAATACGCAACATGCGCCCCATCGTCGCCTGCCAATAGACGCCCGGCCCGCCATCGGTCGACGGCGCCACGGTTCCGGTGAGTTCCATCGGCTCGTCTACCGGCGCATCACCGACCTTGCTCCGGATGACCTCTTCACCGGTGTCGGCATCTACAGCCGTATAGAACACCGGCCCGACTTTCTGCGCGAGCCCGGTCGACACGGCGTCACCCAGACCGCGTTCGGCCTCCCCCGCACCGGGGAGTTCCGCGGACTGCGCCGGGACCTCGGGCAGGTCGCCGTAGGCGAGCCCATGGATCAGCCGGTCGTCGGTCGTCACCTTGGGCAGCGTCGCCGTCCGGGAGTGCTGCGTCCACGCCCTGTGGCAACCCGAACCATCTGTGACGACGGAGGTCATTCCTCCCCTGTACGGCGCATGCGCCGGCACCGCAGGTCCATCGACCGCCATCGGCATGTACTCGTATCCGTACGTGTTCGCGATGATGATCGACCATTCTCCGCCACCACTTGACTCCAGGGCGATCGGCGAATTCTCCGACTGTGCGGGCCCATCGATGAGTCGGCCGTCGGCGGCGGCCGTGTCCGGGTCGAGCGTCGTCGCGAACGCCGGCATCTCGCACCGCACCTCGCCGCTCGCCCGGTCGAGCACGAACAGCGTCGAGCGGTCCGCGGCGTCCAGGTAGGCCACGAAGTCGTCGCCGTGGGGGCCGAAGTATGTCGGGGTCGAGCCCGAACCGTGGGCGAGCATGCCCGGGTGCCGCGCGCCCCCGCGCTCATAATCGCGGCGCCACGCGAGCTGCGGGGCTCCGCCGTCATCCTGGGTTATCTCGTAGAGGGCGTGGGAGGTCATGACCGAGGCGCCGCCGGGACGGACGGTGATGCCGTTGGACACCCGCTCGCCGGCGGGCGATCCTGCCGCTTCGGGAAGGTCGAGGATGCGAAGCGAATCCGGTTTGCCGGGACGGACCGTGCCGACGCGCGAGTCCACGGTGACAAACCAGATGCGGCCGTCGGTTCCCGGGGCGAGTCCGGTGATGTGGTCGCCGGGTTCGAGAGCTGGCGCAAGGTCGGCGAGGACGTCGTCGGTCATACTCCAGCGGCCGGCGTCGTCCCGGACGTGGCCGATGGCATGGAGGACGTGGTTGCCATCGGCGACGACGACTCGGTCTTGGTCGTCCATGTATCCGTAGACCCCGCCGAGCAGCGCGCCCTTGGCCAGTTGGACGCGGGCCACAGGCTGCGCGGTGGACGGGTCGAAGGCGACAACCGTGGGCGGGGTGAACTCGACCGGATCCGTGCCGACGTACGCCGTGCACAGCGCGACCGGCACGCCGTCGGCGCCGACGAACACGGACGAGCAGGTGCCGCCCGGTATCGACGCGGCGACCGCCGGGTTCGGGCCGGGTCCGACGCCGGGGATCGTGTCCGTGGAGTAGATGTCGCCATGCACCGCGGCGGTGCCGAGCGGGCCGGCGGGTGCGGCGACGGCCTGCGCTCCCATTCCCGCGGACGCCGCGAGCGCCAGCACCGTCACCGCCCGGGTCGCGAGTGTCCTGGGCCGCGTGACTTTACTCGTGCCATTCTTGTGCCGGGCCATGAATGCGCTCCCTCGATTTCGCGTTCGTCCCAGGGAACTTTAGGGAGCCCGGGCGCGCGGCATCGCCGTTTCGGCGTGAATGGAACGTGTCGATGCGAACCCTTGACTGCAACCTTTGTAGAGGTTCTAGCTTGAGGTTCACGCGTGCAGCCGCCACCGGTAGCCGCCGAATCTCAGCACCACAATCGAGGATCTGCACGAAATCAGCTATGCCCCGGCCGAGAAAAACTCGGTCGGGGCATAGAGCAAACGCGAGCCCTAGGTGTTCACCAGCAGCTCGGCGATCTGAATCGTGTTGAGCGCGGCACCCTTGCGCAGGTTATCGCCGGACACCACGAGGTTGAGCCCGTGGCGCCCCTCGACCGAGTAATCCTGGCGGATACGCCCCACAAGCGACGGGTCCTGGCCCGCAGCCTTGAGCGGAGTGGGCACGTCGTCGTAGACGACGCCGGGCGCGTTCTCGAGGATCTCGCGCGCCTTATCGGGCGTGATCTCCTCGGAGAACGTCGCATTGATGCTCATCGTGTGGCCGGTGAACACCGGCACGCGCACGCAGGTGCCGGCGACGAGCAGGTCCGGGAGTCCGAGGATCTTGCGCGATTCGTTGCGCAGCTTCTGCTCCTCGTCGGTCTCCAAAGTGCCGTCATCGACGATCGAGCCGGCGAGCGGAAGCGCGTTGAACGCGATCGGCTCGACGTACGGCCCGGTGTCCTCGGCCTTGAGCGACGAACCGTCGGACACGAGCGCGTCCATGCCGTCGACGTTGGCGCGGACCTGCTCCTGCAGCGCGGCGACGCCGGCGAGCCCGGAACCGGACACGGCCTGGTACGAGGAGACCACGAGGCGAGTCAGCCCGGCAGCGTTGTGCAGCGCCTTGAGCACGGGCATCGCAGCCATCGTCGTGCAGTTCGGGTTCGCGATGATGCCCTTCGGCGTCTTCTTCGCGTCGTCAGGGTTGACCTCGGACACCACGAGAGGAACGTCGGGGTCCTTGCGCCATGCCGAGGAGTTGTCCACGACGATCGCCCCGGTGCCGGCAAAGCGAGGAGCCTGCTCCTTGCTCAGCGTGCCTCCGGCGGAGAACAGCGCGATGTCAATCCCGGCGAGCTGCCCGTCGGTCGTCGCGGCGACGTCTTCGACCTCGATCTCCTCACCGCGGAACGGCAGCTTCGTGCCCGCGCTGCGGGAGGAGGCGAAAAAGCGGACGCGGTCTGCCGGAAATTCGCGCTCTTCCAGCAGGGTGCGCATCACGCGCCCCACCTGTCCGGTGGCACCGACTACGGCGAGCGTGGTCATCAGTCGTTCAAACTCCTTTGTATGGGGTAGACGCACCCACCATCTATGACGGCGGAGGCTCTTCTATTTCTCGAGTCTACCGCCCGGTACCGGCGTGGACGACGGCCTCTTCGTCGCCCCCCAGCTCGAAGGCGGTGTGCAGTGCGCGAACGGCGTCTTCGAGTTCGCTTTCGCGGCACAGCACGGAGATCCGGATCTCCGAGGTGGAGATGAGCTCGATGTTGACCCCCGCCTCACTCAGGGCTTCACAGAACTTCGCCGTCACACCCGGGTGGGACTTCATCCCGGCGCCGACGAGGGAGACCTTGCCGACCGAGTCGTCGTAGAGCACCTTGTCGATCTCGAGATCTTCCTTGGCCTTGGTGAGCAGCTCGACGGCCCTCGGGCCCGCGGCGAGCGGGCACGTGAAGGTGATGTCGGTGCGCCCCTCGGCCTTGGAGACGTTCTGGAGCACCATGTCGATGTTGATCTCCGCGTCGGCGACGATGCGGAAGATCCGGCCGGCGAAACCCGGGCGGTCGGGGATGCCGACAACGGTGATCTTGGCTTCCGAAGCGTCGTGGGCTACTCCGGTGAGTACTGCATCTTCCACGGGGATGTCCTCCATCGATCCGGCCACGAGGGTGCCGGGGTTGTTGGTGTACGAGGAACGCACGCGCAGCGGCACGTGGTATCGGCGCGCGAACTCGACGCTGCGCAGGTTGAGGATCTTCGAGCCGACCGCAGCCATCTCGAGCATCTCCTCGAAGGAGATCTTGTCGAGCTTCTGGGCGTCGGCGGCGATGCGAGGGTCGGCGGTGTAGATGCCGTCGACGTCCGAGTAGATCTCGCACACGTCGGCCTCCAACGCGGCGGCCAGCGCGACGGCAGTGGTGTCCGAGCCGCCACGGCCGAGGGTCGTCACGTCCTTGGATTCCTGGGAGACGCCCTGGAAGCCGGCGACGATGACGATCGAATCGTCCTCCAGCGCCTCCTGGAGGCGGCCGGGAGTGACGTCGATGATGCGGCTGTCGCCGTGCCGGCTCGTGGTGATGATGCCGGCCTGCGACCCGGTGAACGAGCGGGCCTCCATGCCGAACGAGGAGATCGCCATCGCCAGCAGGGCGTTGGAGATGCGCTCGCCGGAGGTGAGCAGCATGTCGAGCTCGCGCTGCGGCGGCGCGGGGCAGACCTGCTCGGCGAGGTCGAGCAGATCGTCGGTGGTGTCGCCCATCGCGGAGGCGACGACCACGACCTTGTTGCCGGCCTTCTTCGTTTCGACGATGCGCTCGGCGACGCGGCGAATTCTCTCGGCAGACTCGACGGATGAGCCGCCGTATTTCTGTACGACCAATGCCATGGGTGTCTCGTGTCCTCCTCGGTGCCGGCCCGACCGGGGCAAGGAACCTTGCCACGCCCACAGGCAGATACACGGATAGCTTTTCGCATTTTCGGGCGGCGCCACAGGGTGTGAGGCGCCGCGTGCACGGGACCATCGTACCGAGTTGAAACCTGCTTTCCCCGGGCGACTGCTGCGGCTCCGAACATTAGCGGTGATAATTGTGCCTAATGCCTGCGACTTACTACGCCATCGGACTCGCGCTTGCGGCCGCCTTCACCACCGCGCTCGGCATGGTCTTGCGCCATGCCGCTGCCGAGGCGCCCAGCCATGGCGAGTCCGGCGCGCAGGCCGCCATTCGCTCGATCTTCAATTGGTATTGGCTCGGCGGCACACTGTCGTCGCTCCTCGGGTTCGCGTTGCAGGCCGCGGCGCTCAACTTCGGTTCGCTCCTTCTCGTGCAGCCGATCACGGTGCTCTCGCTCATGTTCACCCTTCCCCTCGCCTCGCGGTTTTCCGACCGCCCGGCGACGCGGTGGGAGTGGTTGTGGGCCTCGGTCCTCACCACGTGCGTCGCGGCCATCGTCGTGTACGGCCGCCCGATCGAGGGCGCGGAGCACCCGGCGTGGTGGGAGTGGCTCGCCGCGGTGCTCGCGGGCCTGGCGGTCATGGGAGTGCTGTCGAAGATCGCGCGCCAGGAACTGCGCCGCGACCGCGCACTGCTCCTCGGCGTCACCAGCGGCATAGCCTTCGCCTACGTCGCGGTTTTTGCCAAGGGACTCGTCACCAGGCTTTCCGCCGACGGCGTCATCGGCGTTCTCACAAATGGCGAGCTCTACGGGCTCCTCATCGCCGCGACGTTGGCTCTTGTCATCCAGCAGGCCTCGTTCGCCTCGGGCAACATCAACCAGGCCGCGCCGGCGAGCACGGTGACCACGCCCGTGGTCTCGATCGTGCTCGGCCTCTTCCTCCTCGGCGAGCGTTTCAGCGTGGCCGGGTGGGGGCTGCTGGTTATCGGCGGCAACATCGTCGTCATGGCCGCCGCGACGGTGTTTCTCGCCCGCGCCGCCGAGGAGTAGTAGCTCGTTCCGGGGCCCCGATCTAGCGCGTCCCGGTCCTCGATTGCCGCGTGACGTATCGTTGTCGACACATCCACGACCTCCGTGCACGCAGACAGAGAACAAAGATCATGCCAGGACACAGCACCACGACGGCGCGGCGTCTCCGCCCCGGAGACACCGCTGTGGTCCTAGGCGCATCGGAGCTATTTCCCACTTCCCCAGCGCCCGAATGGGTTTCGGATTTACTTTCCTCGTCGACGGCGCTGTTGTACTGGGCGACCGACGCCAACGGCGGAGCGCTCGGGTTCCTCCTCGCAACACTGCTGCCGCTGCCGGACTCCGTCGAGGTCTTCATCTACGAAATGGGCCTCGCCCCCGCGCACGCACCTGGCGCCGGAGGCAGCGCCGCGCCCTCTGCCGCCGAGATCAGCTCCGCGCTCATCGATCGCGCCGCGGCCTTCGCCGAGGACTGCGCATGCACGCGGATGTGGGGTGTCCCCCGCCCCGGAGCAACGCTGTATGACGACGGAGGCGCGCAGGTATCCAGCCTCGACATCCCGCTGTGATCGTCGCCGGTCCACGCCGGAAGCAAGCCGCGCGGGCGGGAGGGCGAGCGCCGTCCGCCGTCGGATAGTAGGGTGGTCCGCATGCAGCGCGCGCTTCTCCTTCGATGCCGCGGCGGGGCTAACTTCTAGAGAGTCGGCACCCCGTCGTGGGGTCTCATCGTGCCGGCTCTTTCATCGCTCTTCATACGATTAGCCCCAGCACGAAAGGACACCCCATGACTCGCTCGGACGCGTTCGTCTCTGCATCCTCCTCGATCACCCCGCCCTCTGCGCCCGCGCCGGCAGATCAGCCCGCGTGGAACAAGCAGAAGGCCTCCTCGATGCCGGCCTTCCGGTACCAGGCCTTTTACGACGAGGTCGAGGACACCTCCCTGCCGGACCGCACCTGGCCCGACGTTGTCGTCGACAGCGCCCCGCTGTGGTGCGCGGTAGACCTGCGCGACGGCAACCAGGCGCTCATCGACCCGATGAACCCCGCACGCAAGCGCCGCATGTTCGAGCTGCTCGTGCGTATGGGTTACAAGCAGATCGAGGTCGGCTTCCCGTCCGCCTCGCAGACCGATTACGACTTCGTCCGCGAGATCATCAACGACGGCGCAATCCCCGACGACGTCTCGATCCAGGTGCTCGTGCAGTGCCGCGAGGATCTGATCCGCCGCACGTTCGAGGCCTGCGAGGGCGCGAAGAACGTGATCGTGCACTTCTATAACTCGACCTCGGTCCTGCAGCGCCGCGTCGTGTTCCGCGCCGATAAGGATGCGATCAAGAAGATCGCCACCGACGCCGCGACCCTCGTCGTCGACCTGGCGAAGGAGTACCCCGACGTCAACTGGCAGTGGCAGTACTCCCCCGAGTCCTTCACCGGCACCGAACTCTCCTTCTCCAAAGAGGTGTGCGACGCGGTCTCCGAGATCATCGCCCCGACACCGGACAATCCGATGATCCTCAACCTGCCGTCCACGGTGGAGATGGCCACGCCCAACGTGTACGCCGACCAGATCGAGTGGATGCACCGCAACCTGGAACGCCGCGACTCGATCATCCTGTCGCTGCACCCGCACAACGACCGCGGCACCGGCGTCGCTGCCACCGAGCTGGCGATGAAGGCCGGCGCACAGCGCGTCGAGGGCTGCCTGTTCGGCAATGGCGAGCGCACCGGCAACGTCTGCCTGGTGACGCTCGGGATGAATCTGCTCACCCAGGGTGTCGACCCGCAGATCAATTTCTCGGACATGGACGAGATCCGCCGGACCGTCGAGTACGCCAACCAGCTGCCGGTCGGCGAGCGCCACCCATATGGCGGCGATCTCGTCTTCACGGCCTTCTCCGGCTCGCACCAGGATGCGATCAATAAGGGGATGACGGCGCTGGAAGACGTCGCCGCCGAGGCCGGCACCACCGTGTCGGAGACGACGTGGGAGGTGCCCTACCTGCCGCTCGACCCCAAGGACGAGGGCCGCTCCTACGAAGCGGTGATCCGGGTGAATTCGCAGTCCGGCAAGGGCGGGATCTCCTACATCCTGCGCACCGACTACGGCCTGCAGCTGCCGCGCCGCCTGCAGGTCGAGTTCTCGAAGGTGATCCAGCAGATCACCGACTCCGAGGGCGGCGAGGTGACGCCGAAGGCGATGTGGGACGTGTTCTCCTCCGAGTACCTCGACCGGATTTCGCCGATGGAGCGGATGTCGCAGACGCTGCACGCCGCCTCCACGGACGACGGGGAAGACCAGATCGACGCCGTCATCAAGTGGAAGGGCCGCGACTACGAGATCAACGGGGTTGGCAACGGCCCGCTCGCCGCGTTCGTCGATGCGCTCAACCAACTGGATTACGGCGAGATCCGGATCCTCGACTACTCCGAGCACGCGATGAGCGCCGGCGACGACGCCTCCGCGGCCGCGTATGTCGAGTGCCAGATCGACGGCGAGGTCTACTGGGGTGTCGGCCGCGCCGGTTCGATCACGACCGCTTCGCTGCGCGCCGTGGTCTCCGCGGTCAACCGCGCGTTCGCGAGCGAGGCGATCGGCCCCGATACCGATGAGATCCCCAGCTCGACGTCCACGCGCACCTGGGCGCCGTAGCACCTCTCCCCGCTCTACTATTCGCGCCGCAGGAGGCGTGCCGGGCTCAGACCCGGCGCCGCCTGCGGCGCGTTTATCGTCGAATTGGACAGCGCACCGACGACCCCGGAACCAGCCCCGGGATTGTGGTGCCGACCACCCTCATGGTGCGAGTGGTCGATTTCGACGAATATTCACAGAAAATTGGTAAATCGCTTATCCGCCCTGGTGAGGTAGCCTCGCGCGATTTCGGCGACTTTAACTTGCGTCACGGTTGTAACGAACGCTCACTGTAGGCGCGATTAAGTCACGAATAGATAACCAAAGCATTTCCCAAAGGACACGTAAGCGAGGTAGCCTCAGCTGCGTTGGGAGTATGTCTACCACCGAAACGTCACCGAAGATGACGCTGCGGGCGCCGCCCGCCTCAGCTCATCGGACCCGGTAAGCGAGACCACTGGAGTTTAGTTCTATGCGATCGATCAACCGCCGCTCGTTCCTCGCGAGCTCTGCCGGTGCCGCGTCTGCGGTCGGCCTCGGCGCCGCCATGTCCGGCACCGTCGGCACCGGAGTGGCCAATGCCCAGGGCCTTCCGCTTGGCTCCTCCGGCGAGGTTCCGCTCCCCAATCCGGGACTCGTCGGTGTCGAGGCTCCGGCCGGAAGCGTCGACGCCGCCACCCAGGTCCGCTTCGCGCTTCCCGAGGGCTGGTCCGACTGGCTCCCCTTCCCGAAGCCCGATGGCGCCCGCGACGACCAGGGTGCTGTGCCCGCCTCCGGCGCGGTTCCGTCCCCCGACGGCGCCAAGGCGTTCGAGGTCCGCGGCCCGCAGGGCACCAACCCGGTCTACGCCGGCTCCGCGGTCGGCCCGACCGGCTCCTCTGCCGTCGATGACTTCCTCCGCGAGACCGGGCAGCTTCGCACCGACGCTCTCGTCAACTACGCCGGCATGCCGACCATCGATGTGCTCGGCATTCCCGTCGTCCCGCGCTGGGCGTGGGGCGCCGACGAGTCCATCACCTGGTGGGACCCGTACTACCGCGAGGCCCAGGTCCTCACCGTGCACCACTCGGTGACTCCTGCCGGCTGGGACACCGCCGCCACGATGCGCGCGTTCCACCGCTACCACACCCTCACCAACGGCTGGGGCGACATCGGCTACCAGCTCGTCATCGACCCCGCGGGCGTCGTGTACCAGGGCCGCCGTTCGGGTCCGATCCCGGTCTTCCAGGGCATCCCGATCCCGGGCATCCGCCCGCAGGCCACCGTCGGTGCGCACGTCGGCGGAAACAACTCCGGCAACATCGGCGTCTGCCTCATGGGTGACTTCACCGGCGCGATGCCGTCGCCCGCGCAGTGGGGTTCGCTCATCAACGTGCTCGCCCGCCTCTCGGCCGCGCTCAACCTCAACCCGGCCGGTGGCGTCCGCTACGTCAACCCGGAAAGTGGTGCGGCCTCCGATCGCTGGGCGATCAGCGGCCACCGCGACTGGATGGGCACCGGCTGCCCCGGCGACATGATGTACAACGCTCTCGGTGCCGTCCGCGGCCAGGCCGCCGCCGCTCGCGCCGGCCTCGGCATCTACCCGGGCTCGACCGGCATCCCGATGCCGCCGATGCCCGAGATCCCGAACCTCGGTTCCTAACTTCGGCAGGCTGCGCCACACGGTAGCCGCCCGCATAGCGATAAGAGTGCCCCGCGCCCGAAGGCGCGGGGCACTCGACATTTACGAGGCCGTGTGCGGCCACATCCGGACGCAGTCGTAGAGCAGCGGCGCGAGCGCGGCGTCGCGCTCTCCCCCTGCGGACAACTCGCGCGGATCGATCCAGCGGAGCTCCTCGATCTCGGCCGCCGGCTGCGGATCCTCCGCACAGGGCGCGAGGAACACGTCGGCGTGGAGCCGGTACCCGGGCTCGTTCGCGGCCGCCGTGCGCACATGGCCGAGCGGCTCGAGCTCCGCAGGGTCGGGGCGGAAACCGAGTTCCTCGCCGAGCTCACGCAGCGCGGCTTCCGAGGCGCTCTCGCCAGGCTCGGGCTTCCCGCCTGGATGCATGAAGCACGACGTTCCCCGCTTGCGCACGGTGAGCCAGCGGCCGGCGGGATCGCGGAGAATCACCGCGGATACGGAGATGGTCTTATCGATGCCGGATGGGTTCGATGGGATGCTCAATGTAAGTCCTCGGGGTTAGCGGCGTCCGCCGTCATTCCTGGTGGGAATGAGCAGGCCGATGACCCAGTTGACCAGGGCGATGACGACGCCCGCCCACAGCGCCGGCCAGAAGCCGCTGACATATAGCCCCAGATCGAGTTGGGTCGAGATCCAGCCGGTGAGCATGACCATGAGGGCGTTGACCACGAGCAGGAACAGCCCGAGCGTGAGGATGATGAGCGGCAGCGACAGAAGCTTGACCACGGGCCGAACCAACATATTGACCAGGGTGAACACGACGGCAACCACCGCGAGGCTGATCCAGAACTGCGCGTCCTGCGGAGGCGCTGCGGCTGCGCTGCTGACGTTGCCGACCCAGTTGAAGTCCATGCGGCCGAGGCCGAAGCCGTCGACGAAGGAGGCGGCGAGCCAGAGGGCCAGCGCGTTTGCGGCGATGCGGACGATGAACGAGAACAGTCCCATGCGGGCGGCTACCTTTCTTCCCCACTCTGTTGCGGTGCAGCTGCACTCGCGGGCGGCCCGCGCGCATTAGAATCAATGATCGGGGTACGTCGCGAATGGAAAGAGGGGGCAATCGTGGACCACGATACCGAGGATGCGCGGCGCTGGCTGCACCTGGAGCTCGCCGGAGTAGACGAGGTCGAGTACGACCCCACGATGCTCCATCCCGATCACGACCCCGACGGCGCTCGGCGCTCGGCGAACGAACGCGCAGCCCTGGATGGCGATATCGCCGCGATGTACCGCCTGGCCCTCGCCGCGGACGAACGCCTCGAACTTATTGCCGCCGAGGAATGGTGGTCGCGTGCGGCCCGCCAGCATGACGCCGGTGCGTTGTTCAACCTAGGCGTCTACGCATTCAACGTGCAGGACTTCGAAGCGGCCGGCCGCTGGTGGGGAGAGGCCGCGATGCGCGGCGACTCCCGGGCCGCACACAACCTCACCGTGCTCGACCGCGCGACCGGAGTGCGCGGACTCGAACTGCAGATAAAGAAGTACCCGCGAGGCGAAGGGCTCGACTGACCGCTTCGCCCCGCGGGCACGATGACCGGGCGGGGTCAGTCGACGTAGCCGTCGGCGACGTCGAGAGCGCGGTCGAGCACGTCGAGCCCCTCGCGCACCTGCTCCTCGGTGATGACGAGCGGCGGCACGACGTGGAAGCGGTTGTAGTTCATGAACAACAGCACGCCCTCGGCCTTGGCCGCGCCCATCGTCTTCGCCATCGCCTCGCTCGATCCGCCGTAAGGCGCGAGCGGCTCGCGGGTCTCCTGGTTCTTGACCAGCTCGATTGCCCAGAAGCAGCCGAGTCCGCGGACCTCACCGACGGACGGGTGCTTCTCCGCGATCTCGCGCAGGCGCGGTCCGATGACCTCCTCACCGAGCTTCTTCGCGTGCTCGACGATGCCCTCATCGCGCATGAGGTTGATCGTGGCCACCGCCGAACCACACGCGAGCGGGTGCCCGGCGTAGGTGAGGCCGCCGGTGTACGGGGTGTCCTTGAACGACTCGGCGATGCGGTCGTGGATGATGACGCCGCCGAGCGGCACATACCCGGAGTTCGAGCCCTTCGCGAAGGTGATGAGATCGGGCGTCCAGTCGTCCGGGCCGTTGCGGAAGTTGTCCAGCGCGAGCCACGTGCCGGCGCGCCCGAATCCGGACATCACCTCGTCGCAGATCATGACGATGCCGTACTTATCGCAGATCTCGCGCACGCCGCGCAGGTAGTCGGCCGGCGGAACCATGATGCCGACGGTGCCCGGGATGGACTCGATGATGAGCGCCGCGAAGTGGTCGGGCCCCTCGAGCGCGATGAGATCGTCGAGGTGCTTGAGCGCGCGCTCGCACTCCTGCTCCTCGGTCTCGGCGTAGAACTGCGAGCGGTAGAGGAACGGCGCGTGGAAATGTACGGCACCGGTGTTGCCGTAGTCGTTGGCCCAGCGGCGGGTGTCGCCCGTGAGATTCATCGACGTCGTCGTCGCACCGTGGTACGAACGGAATGCCGAAAGGGTCTTTACGCGGCCGGTATGGCGGCGCGCCATTCGGATAGCGTGCTCCACGGCCTCGGTGCCTGCCATGGTGAAGAACACGCGGTTCATCCCCTCGGGGGCGACGCCCGAGATAAGGCGCGCGGCCTCCGCGCGGGCGGCGTTCGCGTGCGCCGGGTTGATCGTGCACATCTCTGCGGCCTGGTCCTGGATCGCCTTGACCACGACCGGATGCTGGTGCCCGATATTGGTGTTGACCAGCTGCGAGGTGAAATCGAGGAGCTTGTTGTCGTCGCCGTCCCACAGGTGGACGCCCTCGGACTTCGTCACGACCATCGGGTCATGCTTGCCCCAGGCGGACCACGGAGCGAGAACGTGTGCGCGCTCCTTTTCGTAGATTTCGCGTGCTTCGGCATTCTGCGGTGCGGGCACTTTTCCACTCTCCTTCGGGCAGGGTGCACGGACTCTCTGTTCTGCCAATAATGGCACTGCTCGCCGCCGGGCGCGCGACGCAATTTCCGCTTCGCGGAATAATGCCGTCGGCGCGTGTCGTGCGATACGGCCATTGCGGCGCCGTCTTGGTATTTTTATTCCTTCGCCGACTCCACGAACGAGGGGGATTCTGACGTGTCGCGTCCTGCCCACGCGCCTGCCATGGGCGCCTTGCGCCGCTCCCGCCGCATCGTCGCAGCAAGTATGACGGCGGCGTTCGTGATCGGCTCGGCCGCCGCGTGCGCCCCGGCCACCGACGAAACCGCGGACCCCACCGCCGAAGCGGCGCAGGATGCCTCCAACCAGGTTTCCGTCGAGGAGACGCAGGTCAACGCGTCCGCGCGCGATCCGAAGTTCCCGCGCGTGTGGACTACCGATGCCGAGCAGTTCGATGCCCCCTCGTCCGCCGAGCTCAAGAAGATCGACGAGCTGCTCTCCGGTTCCGTCGACGACGCCGCCGCCGAGGGCGTCACCCTCACCTGGTGTCTACGCTCGCTCGATACTAAAAAGCCGGTCGACGAGTGCGTCGGCGACGACGAGACCACTTTCGCCGCGTCGATCCCGAAGCTCGCCGTGGCGGTCGCGGCGATCGAGGCGTACGAGGGCAACCTCGACGAGGTCGTCATCGACGAGTACACCCCATGGAGTGCCGGCAACGCCGGTCTGCGCGCGGCTTACGACGAGTCCATGGGCGAAGAGGCCGACGGCGCTGTCACGTCGGCGGCCGAAACCGCGCAGGAAGACGACGCACCGACGACCCTCGGCGATCTCGTGGCCGCGTCCATCGCGTACTCGGACAACGACGCGGTGAACGAGCTCATCGACGTCATCCCCGACGGCCCCGCGTTCGGGGAGGCCGAGGCCGGCACGGGTAGTTCCGACACCCCGACCACCGGCGACGAGTCATCCGACGCGGCCTCGGATATGACCGCCTTCGAGTACGTCGATGCGATCACGGCGCGCGTGGGCATCGACGAGGATTTCCATGTCGGCGCCTACTTCAACGTGCCCGAGTCCGGCGATTGGAACCACATCACCGCATCCTCGGCCACCGACTACCTGTCCGCTCTCGTCAAGGCTGCGGACGGCGAGGTGACCGACGAGAACCTCAACGAACGGGCACCTGAAGCCCTCGCCACCCCGAAGACGGCGCGCGCGGTGCTTTCTGCGATGGCGCAGCAGTTCCGTTCGACGAAGATCCCCGGAGAGCTACCCGCCGGAACCTTCGCCAACAAGACCGGCGAAACGGACACCGAGTCGCACGACCTGGCGGTGGTCGGAACGAAGTCAGGGCGCTACGTGCTCACCGCGGTGTCAAGTTTCTACTCGGGTGCGAATCCTCCGGACGAGCTGCTCGCCGAGACCGCGAAGGACGTCCTCGACGCGCTCGGCGGCTCGAAGCGGCTGTAATTCGCGGGTGGCAAGGATGGAAGAGCGCCCAGGCGGGCCCGAAGGGTGCCGCCTCCGGCGTCATACGGCAAGAAGGGCATAAAATCGCGCACATGAATTCTTCGGCCCCCGATTCGACAGCATCTTCCGGAGCCTCCGGTTCGCAGCAAGCGGACCGCGCCGGGCTGACGCCGCGCGGGCGCGTTGCCGCGGCCGCCGGTTCGCTGGCCACGTGGGCCTCGCGGGTGAGCGGGCGCGGCTCGGGCGGCATGATCGGCGGGCTCGTCTCGCTCAAGCTCGACCCGAATCTCATGGCTCAGCTGGCGGCGGGGCGGCGCAGCGCGCTCGTCACCGGCACGAACGGCAAGTCGACGACGACTCGGATGCTCGCGGCCGCGATGCGGACGATCGGCCCGGTCGCCTCGAACGCGAACGGCGACAATATGGATGCGGGCATCGTCTCCGCGCTTACCGCCGATCGTGAGGCGCCGCTGGCCGCGATCGAGGTCGACGAGCTGCACACCCCGCAGGTCGCGGAGAACACCCGGCCCGAGGTCATCGTCATGCTCAACCTCACCCGCGACCAGCTCGACCGGGTGGGCGAGATCAACAGCATCGAGCGGCGCCTGCGAGCGGGGGTCGAGGCGAATCCTCAGGCGACGATCGTCGCCAACTGCGACGACGTGATGGTCACCTCCGCCGCCTTCGACCACCCGAACGTCGTATGGGTCGCCGCGGGCAACGCATGGACGGGCGACTCGGTGAGTTGCCCGCGTACCGGTTCCGCGGTGGTCCGCTCCACCGAGCCGGGTGTCTCCGGCGCCACCGAGATGCATTGGCACGCGACCGCCACCATG
>DGYFI06202__coassemble_636_pt1 | contig 20969 bp, 16 predicted proteins | sample DGYFI06202__metabat2_low_PE_038 | metagenome-assembled genome bin DGYFI06202
TGTCGTTCTCGGCGCGGGGGGCGACAGGGATACCGCGAAGCGCCCGCTGATGGGAGCCGAGGCCGCGGGCAAGGCGGAGTATGTGGTGGTGACCGACGACAATCCGCGCACCGAGGATCCGGCGGCCATTCGGGCGGCCGTGGTCGAGGGGGCCGAGCGCAAACTTGCCTCCATGCCGGCGGGGAGCTCCGTCGTCATCAAGGAAATAGGGGACAGGGCCGCCGCCATTGCCGATGCCATCAACTGGGCGCAGCCGGGGGACTCGATAGTGATCGCGGGCAAGGGGCACGAGACCGGCCAAGAGGTGGCAGGTAAGGTCTACCCGTTCGACGATAGGGAATCGGCGCGCGAATCGCTGAGCGAGCGCTCGCAGTTCGAGGCGTGGCAACTCCCGGACAACGGAGACAGCGACCAGGGAGAAGGCAAGTGAAAGAAATGACGCTGCGGGACGCGGCGCAGATCGTGGGTGGACGGCTCACCGACGCAGCCGACCCGGATACGGTGATTTCCGGTCCCGTCGAGTTCGACTCCCGCAAGGTCCGTCCCGGCGGACTGTTTCTCGCGCTACCCGGGGAGCGCGTCGACGGTGTCGACTTCATTCCCGCCGCGCTCGAATCGGGCGCGGTCGTAGCGCTGACAGCGGCAGAGGTGGACGCGCCGGCGATCGTCGTCCCACGCCTCGCGCCGACCGAGACCAACGCGATGGCGCTCGCCGCGGACACCGATGGTTCCGGCGCCGCCGTGCTGGCTGCGCTCGGCGCATTGGCCAGAGCGAACGTGGATCAGCTTCGCGAGCACCACGGGCTGCGCGTGGTCGGCCTGACCGGATCGGCCGGCAAGACTTCCACCAAGGACCTCATCGCCTCGGTGCTCGAGCCGGCCGGCGCCGTCGTTGCCCCTCCCGGTTCGTTCAACAACGAGATCGGCCACCCCTGGACGGCGCTTCGCGCCGACGAGTCCACCGATTTCCTCGTTCTGGAACTGTCCGCCCGCGCCCCGGGGAATATCGCAGCCCTGACGGAGATCGCTCCACTGGATATCGGCGCGGTACTCAACGTGGGCACCGCCCACCTCGGGGAATTCGGTTCGCGCGACGTCATCGCTCAAACCAAGGGCGAACTCGTGGAGGCGCTGCCCGCTTCCGGTCTCGCGATTCTCAATGCCGACGACGACAAGGTCGCGGCGATGGCCACGCGCACCCACGCGCGAGTGTGCACCGTCGGGCTTTCTGCAGCGGCGGACGTCTACGCCACCGCGGTGGAGATCGACGACGAGGCGCGCGCATCCTTCGTGCTCAACTACGGAGGCGAGACTGCGCAGGTGCGGCTCAAGGTGCACGGCGAACATCAGGTATCCAACGCCCTGGTCGCTGCCTCCGTTGCGATCGAATGCGGACAGTCCCTAGCGCAGGTGGCGGAATCGTTGAGTGGCGCGACCGCGCGCTCGACTAGGCGGATGGACGTGCAGACCCGTGCCGACGGCGTCACGATCATCAACGACTCGTACAACGCCAATCCCGATTCGGTGAAGGCCGCGCTGCGTTCGGTCGCGGTGATGGCGCGGACGACGAATCCACCGCGGTCCACCTGGGCCGTGCTCGGGGAGATGGGCGAGCTCGGCGACGAATCGATCACAGAGCACGATCTCGTCGGGCGTTACCTGGTCCGTCTCAACATTTCGCATCTCATCGTCGTCGGCTTGGGCCGCCCCCAGCGCGCGCTGTTCCAGGGCGCAATCCAGGAAGGCTCGTGGGGCGCGGAAGCCGAGCACGTGGCGACCGCCGAGGACGCGCTCGCTATTCTTAACGATCGACTAGCCCCCGGGGACGTCGTTCTGGTCAAGGCCTCGCAGGCCGTCGGCCTATGGACGGTGGCCGAGAGCCTGCTGGAGGACAATTAATGACGCAAATCATCGTCGCGGGAATCGTCGCCTTCGTGGTGTCGGTTTTCCTGACCCCGCTGCTCATCCAGTATTTCCGCAGGTTCGGGTACGGCCAGACCATTCGTGAGGATGGTCCTCAGAGCCACCAGGCCAAGCGCGGCACGCCCACCATGGGCGGCATCGCGATCGTGATCGGCATCTGGGCCGGCTACATCGCTGCAGGTCTCACCGGGCTCTTCACTATCGGCGGGGGCGGATTCACCGCATCGGGCCTACTCGTGATGTTCTTGGCCACCGCGCTCGGCCTCGTCGGGTTCTTCGATGACGGGCTCAAGGTCGTCAAGCGGCACAACCTCGGCCTCAACAAGCTGCAAAAGACCCTCGGCCAAGTCACGGCGGCGATCCTGTTCGGCATCCTCGTCCTGTTCTTCCGCAACGATCAGGGCCTCACACCCGCGTCGACGAACCTGTCGTTCACCCGCGACTTCATCTCGATCTCGATGCCCGCGTTCGTGTTCGTGATCTTCGTCCTCATCCTCGTGTGGTCGTGGTCGAACGCGGTGAACTTCACCGACGGACTCGACGGGCTTGCCGGCGGCGCCGTCGCTCTCGTCATGGCCGTCTACACGATCATCTCCTTCTGGCAGTTCCGCTACTCCTGCGTCGGCGGCGATTCCGACAACCTCCTCGGCTGCTACACCGTCCGCGACCCGCTCGATATCGCGGTGATCTGTGCGGCCGCCATGGGCGCCTGCGCCGGTTTCCTGTGGTGGAACGCGGCACCGGCGAAGATTTTCATGGGCGACACGGGCTCGCTCACTCTCGGCGGCATCATCGCCGGTGTTTCCGTCGTCTCGCAGACCGAGCTCCTCATGATCGTCGCGGGCTCGTTGTTCGTGCTCGAGATCGCCTCGGTGGTCATCCAGGTGGTCATGTTCCGCAGCACCGGGCGCCGCCCATTCCGGATGACCCCCATCCACCACCACTTCGAACTCGGCGGGTGGAAGGAAACCACCGTCACGATCCGTTTCTGGCTGCTCACGATCATCTCGTGCGGCATGGCCCTGGCGATCTTCTATGGGGAGTGGCTGGCCGCAGCGGCGTTATAGCCGAATTTAACGCGCACCCCGGGGAGCCGTTAACCACACCAGTAACACCTGTCCCACCTGTAACGGTAGGATCGGCGTGCAGAGCGTGCCCACCGATTCACCTATGACGTCGGACGCACGCGCCGAGCACGACGCACCGAGCCCAACAGGGGAGTAGACATGGCCATCAACCGCGCATCCGAGATTTTGGGATCGAAGGTGCTTGTCGCCGGCGCCGGTGTCTCCGGCCCCGGGGCCGTCCGTCTCATTCTCCGACTGGGTGGGAAAGTGACCGTCGCCGACGGGCGCCCCGAAGCGCTCGAAGCGCTCCGCGAAACCGTCGTCGTGAGCGAGGGCGAATCCGCGCGTGAGTCGATCACAACCGTGAGTGTCGACGCAGCGCGCGAGAGTTTCACCGCGCCGGGCGCGGTTGACCTCGTCGTCACCTCTCCCGGTTGGCGTCCGGATTCCCCATTGCTCCTCGCAGCCGCGGCGGCCGGGGTCCCAGTGTGGGGAGACGTCGAACTGTCATGGCTCGCGGACCAGGAAGGCTGCTTCGGCTCGCCGCGCACGTGGCTTGCGGTGACCGGAACCAATGGCAAGACCACGACCACGGCGATGCTCGCCGATATGCTCTCCAGTGGCGGGCTGGCCGCGTCCGCGTGTGGGAACATCGGGGTTCCGGTGCCCGACGTGCTCCTCGCCGAGCCGCGGGTGGACTATCTGGCGGCCGAACTCAGCTCCTTCCAATTGCACTGGGCGCCGTCTTGTACGCCCCACGTGGGAGTGGTGCTCAATATCGCCGAGGATCACCTCGACTGGCACGGCTCTCTGGCCGCGTACACGGCAGCCAAGGCGCAGGTACTCACCGGCGACGTCGCGGTCGTCGGCGCGGACGACGTTGCCGCCGCGGCCCTCCTGGGCAATGCCCCTGCGCCTACGCACGTGTCCGTGACGGTCGCGGAGCCGAAGAGAGCGCAACTGGGAATCGTCGGAGGTTCCCTCGTCGATCGCGCGTTCGTCGACGAGGTCGACACAAACGCGGGCGACGGCACCGCCTTCTACGAGGCCGCTCGGGTCCGCCCCGCGGGTCCAGCGGGGCAGACCGACGCGCTCGCGGCGGCCGCCATGGCCCGAGCGGTCGGCGTCTCCCACCAGGACATCGCGGCCGCTCTGGACGGTTTCAAGGTGGCGGCGCACCGCGCCGCAGAGGTCGCCACGATAAATGAAATCGCCTACGTCAACGATTCGAAGGCCACCAATCCCCACGCGGCGCGCACCTCGCTGCTCGCCGGCGGGATGCGGGTCTGGATCGCTGGCGGCCTACTCAAGGGGGCGAGCGTCGACGAACTCGTCGCCGAGGTTGCACCTGTTCTTCGCGGCGTGGTGCTCATTGGCCGTGACAGAGCTGAGATTGCGGCGGCGTTGTCCCGACACGCGCCGCAGGTCCACGTAGTTGAGCTCCCCTCGGGAGACGATAACGACACATCGGAAGCCGCACCGGAGCGCGACTCGCAGTCCGTGATGGACTCCGCTGTGCGTACCGCCACCGAGCTTGCTCGGCCGGGCGACACAGTGCTGTTGGCGCCGGCAGCCGCGTCGATGGACATGTTTACCAATTACGGGCATCGCGGGGACAGCTTCGTCGCTGCCGTCGCAGCCCTCGAAGGCGAGGAAGACCGATGACGAAATCGGCGGTCGAACCCACGCGGGGCGGCGACGACCCAGGCGCGGAGAGCGGTCTGCAAGCCGCCTGGCGTGCGCTGGTCAACCGCTTCAGCGGCCCCACGGCGTCCTTCCATCTCGTCCTCGGCATTACGATGCTTCTGGTCGCGATCGGGCTGGTCATGGTGCAATCGTCGTCCAGTGTGCGCGCGTTCGCGGAGACCTCGAGCCCGTACTACTACCTGATCCGTCAGGGCATTCTCGTCGCCATCGGCCTCGTGGCGTTCTACTGCGCGATGAGGATCCGGTTCACCACCCTGAAGAAACTCGTGACGCCGTTCCTGATCGTCGCGCTTGTCTTGCTGGTGGCGGTGCTCATCCCGGGGATCGGTAGCGAGGTCAACGGCTCGCGTGGCTGGATCCAGCTCGGCGGGTTCGCGATCCAGCCGGCCGAGATCGGACGGCTCGCAGTGATCCTTTGGGTCGCCAGCTTGCTTGCTCCCCGAATCCGCACCGCATCGTTGCGCGATTACTTCTGGCCTGCCGCGATCGCGCCGATACTCGTAGGCGGGCTGGTTCTCGTTGCCCCGGACATGGGCATGGCAACCGCCATCGTGATCGCCTATGTCGTGCTGATCTTCCTCGCCGGCTTCCCGTGGAAGCCGCTGCTGGCGTTCCTTTCGTTGCTTGTCGTCGCCTTCGTGGTGTTCGCCTCGATGTTCGCCTACCGAATGTCGCGCGTGCAGGTCTACTTCGACACCCTCAAGGGCAACCTCGAAGAGACCGGCGCTGCCGGCTACCAGACCTATCAGGGCATGATGTCCCTGGCAGAAGGCGGAATCTTCGGACAAGGCCTGGGACAGTCCTCGGCGAAGTGGTACTACCTTCCCGAGGCGTCCAACGACTTCATTTTCGCCATTATCGGCGAGGAACTGGGCTGGATCGGAGCGACGTTTGTCGTGGCGCTGTACGTGGGCCTCGCGATGGTCGGCGTTCGGATCGCGACCCGTTCTGTCGATCCGTTCCGACGCCTCGTCTCCGGTGCCGTCGCCACGACGATTTCCCTGCAGGCCTTCATCAACATCGGCTACGTCGTCGGCCTTCTGCCGGTTACCGGCATCCAGCTGCCGCTCATCTCGTACGGCGGCTCCTCTGCGGTGGTGACGCTCGCATCGCTCGGCCTTCTCGCGAACTGCGCCCGCCACGAGCCCGAGGCGATCTCCGACTACCAGTCCAGGGTCGGCGGTAAGCGTCACTGGTGGTCGCTTCCCGCGCCGCAGCCTTATACCCCGGAGCCCCTGGTGAAGCCGGCGGGACAGCCCGGACGCTCGTCCACGTCGGGACGGCGGTACGGCGAGCCGGTGCAGAGCCCGCGCGCACGCTACGAGTCCGTGCCCGTCGTGCGCGAAGGACAGATGAACCGCGCGATGACCGGGCGCACATCCAGGCCCGCGCGTGAGCACGAGCGGCGTCAGGAAACGATGCGCGGAGCGCCCGGGCGTAGAGAACAACCGCAACAGACGTCGAGGGCAGGCGAGCGGCGCGGCCAGCTGCGCAGCGTGCCCCGGAATGGCGGCGCACCGAGCTCGGCGTCGCGACAGGGTCAACCGAAACGACAAGGCACCCAGCCGCCGCGCGGCGGGCAGCGCGGATACCGGGCAAGGGGGAACGGGTGAACGCACCGGAGACGGCATGGGTCGTCGGAGGGGGCACCGCCGGGCACATCGAGCCGGCACTGGCGGTGGGTGAGGCGCTGCGGCGCCTTCGCCCGAGCGTCGACGTGCGCGCGGTCGGCACCCCGCGTGGGATGGAAACACGCATCGTGCCGGAGCGCGGGTTCACCCTGGAACTCGTCGACCCCGTGCCGCTGCCGCGCACGGTGAACATGGACCTGTTCAAGCTTCCGTACCGCCTCGTCAAGGCGATCGCGGGAACCCGCGCACTGCTGCGCAAGACGAGGCCGTCGGTGATCGTCGGTTTCGGTGGGTACGCGTGCGTGCCGGTCTATCTCGCGATGATGCTCACCAGGCGGCGCCCGCCGATCGTCGTCCACGAGGCGAACGCGAGCGCGGGGCTCGCCAACGAGCTCGGCGTGCGCGTTGCCGACGCGGTCATGGCCGCTGTGCCCGGTTCGGGGCTCGCGGGCGCCGAGGTCGTGGGAAATCCCGTGCGTGATGCGATCACGGGGCTCGACCGCGCCGGGCTGCGCGCGGCCGCGCGGAACTTCTTCGGTCTTGGCGAATCGGGCCCGGTCGTGCTCGTATTCGGCGGATCGCAGGGCGCGGCAACCCTCAACGCCGCGTTCGCGGGTGCGGCTGACGACCTGCGTCGCGCAGGGGTCGGGGTAATCCACGCCACAGGAGAGGGCAAGGAGTTCGAGCTCGCGGACGTGCCCGGCGATAACTCGGCGGGATACGCGCAGGTGCCGTACATCAAGCGAATGGACTTTGCTTACGCAGCCGCCGACCTCGTGGTCTGCCGCTCCGGCGCGATCACCGTCGCCGAGGTGAGCGCCACGGGCCTACCCGCCGTGTTTGTCCCGCTACCCATCGGCAACGGCGAGCAGGCGCTCAACGCGAAATCCCTCGTCGACTCCGGTGCTGCGCTCCAGGTCGCCGATGCTGACTTCGATGCCGACTACCTGCGCGATACGGTGATCCCGTTGGCCACCGACGAGTCCGCGCTCGGCGCCATGACGGCGACCGCGATGAGCTCGGACTCCCGCAGCGCCGCAGACAAGGTCGCCCGAAAGGCGTTGGCGCTCATGGACGCCCGCGACTAGCGGCGCCCAACGACAACCGTCCACCACTCGACACCGAAGGCACCACCGAAGATGAGCAGCAGCGAGCCCGAGTTCCGCACCGTCCACCTGATCGGCATCGGCGGCGCGGGCATGAGCGCTATCGCTCGCATCCTCCTCGGCCAGGGCGTTCACGTGAGCGGATCAGATGCGCGCGACGGCGCGACGATCGCGGAGCTGCGCGAGCTCGGAGCCCATGTCGCCATCGGCCACGACGCCGCGAACCTCGAGTTGTCCGGGGAGCTGCCGGACTCCGTCGTCATCAGCAAAAAGGCGATACCGGCGGACAATCCGGAGCTCGCCGCCGCCCGTGAGCGCGGCATCGAGGTCCTCACGCGCTCGCAGGTACTCGGCCGGCTCGCCGCCTCGGGCCGCTCGATCATGGTGTGCGGCACCCACGGCAAGACCTCGACCACGTCGATGCTCGTGTCCGGCATGCTCACCGCGGGCGTCGACCCGTCATTCGCCGTCGGCGGTACGGTGCTCGAGCTGGGTACCAATGCGCGTGGCGGCGCCGACCCGATCTTCGTCGCCGAGGCCGACGAATCCGACGGCTCGCTCGTCGACTACCAGCCGGACGTCGTCATCCTCACCAACGCCGAGCCCGACCACATGGACCACTTCGCTTCCGAGGCCGAGTATTTCGGCGTGTTCGACACGTTTATCACGCGGATCTCCTCCAGCGGGTGCCTCGTCGCTTGTCTGGATGACGTCGGAGCTGCCGAGCGCGCACGGCGGGCGAAAGCCGCGGGAATCCGTGTCGCGGGGTACACGACCGACGCGTCCGCCCTGCCCGCCGACCTCGCCGACTGCGTGGCGGCGGAGATCTCCGAGATCGAGATCGCCGGAAACACCACGCGCGGCACGTTGCTCATGGACGGTGCGTCGCACCGCGTCTCCGTGGGAATCGCCGGCACGCACATGATGCTCAATGCCACCGCGGCCCTGCTGTCGGCGCGCGAGGTGGGCGCACAGTCCGGGCCGTTTGCGGCCGGTCTCGCCGGGTTCGGGGGAGTCGGGCGACGCTTCGAATTCAAGGGCGAATCCGGCGGGGTCCGCGTCTACGACGACTATGCCCACCACCCGACCGAGGTGCGCGCGGTGCTCACCGCGGCGCGCGGGGCCATCAATTCCGAGGGGCCGGAGCACGGACGGCTCATCGCGCTGTTCCAGCCGCACATGTACTCGCGTACGAAGCTGTTCGCGGCCGAATTCGGCGAGGCCTTGTCGCTGGCGGACTCCGTCATCGTCAACGAGGTGTACGGAGCGCGTGAGCAGCCGGTTCCGGGCGTCGACGCCGCTCTGGTCGCCGGGCACGTGGGCGTCGAGGTGTCGACCGCGGCGAACCTCGACGACCTTCGCGCGAAAGCGTTGGAGGTCCTGCGACCGGGCGATACCTGCTTCACGATCGGCGCAGGTGACATCACGACGGTCGGCCCGCTGCTCCTCGCCGACCTTGCCGGGAGGGACGCCCGATGAACGATCCCGGTCGAGGCCAGTCAGGCGATCGCAAGCCCGGGGACGTCGAACCGACGCTGCCGGACGACCCGCAGGCGCGGGCGGACGCCGCGACGGTGCGCAGCTCCAGCCAGCGTGTGCGGCTGTCTGACCCGGCGGTGCGCGCCGAGGTGCGGAGGAAGAAGCGCCGCAACAACCGGATCGCCGGGGCGGCGGCGATCGTCGCCGTCATCGCCGTGCTCGCTTATCTCGCCGTGTACTTCCTTCCGGTTCTGGCGGTGCGCTCCGTGGAGGTCACCGGTGTCCCCGACGAGCAGCGGGCCGAGGTCATCGAGCAAGCGTCGGTGTCGAACGGGACGCCGCTTCTGCAGGTCGACTCGCGCAACGTGGCCCAGCGCGTGTCGGTGATCCCGAACGTGTCCGAGGTGCGTGTGGTGCGGGCATACCCTTCGACCCTGCGCATCGAGATCGTCGAGCGCGAACCGGCCGTGGTCGTCGAAATCGATGGCTCGCCGCACATCTTCGACCGCGAAGGCGTTGACTACGACCAATCGGGCAACGTTCCCGAGGGACTGCTGCGCGCGGAGCTTTCCGACGTGTCTCTCGAGGTCGCGCCGCAGGCCGTCCGGGACATTGTCGAGATCTCCGAGGCGCTGCGCACCGCGACGACGCAGGCCGGCGCGGAACAGATCGCCACGTCGGTGTCCTCGCGCTCGCCGCAGGGCTATGAGGTCACCCTCGCGGACGGGCGCGTCATCGAATGGGGCTCGGTCGAGAAGTCCGAGGAGAAGGCCGCGTCGTTCGCAGCGGTCATGGACCGGCCGGGTCAGAGGTGGAACGTATCCAATCCTTCGATGCCGGTGTCGTCCGAGTAGCTGTTATTCCGGTCACTTCCGCCACGTGAGTCACATTCGCCGGGTGTGCGGCTGCGTGGTGGTGAATCCATTGCGACACGGCATCGAAATTCCGGCGCGCCTCATGGAAAATCGGCATTAGGTCTCATAACGTTCAGCCCGTCGGTTGAGGCGCTGACCTGCAAGTTTAACCCTTTAGTAGAGGTTTAGACTTCTGCTTATCGGGTAGAGCCTTCAGGGACCGCACAGCACACATGCACACCCGCAACTTAAGAGGGAAGGGCGCATCCCCACATGACTGAACCCAAGAACTACCTCGCCGTTATAAAGGTCGTCGGTGTCGGCGGCGGCGGCGTCAATGCCGTCAACCGGATGATCGAAGACGGTCTCAAGGGCGTCGAGTTCATTGCCATCAACACCGATGCGCAGGCTCTCCTGCTCTCGGATGCCGACGTCAAGCTCGACGTCGGCCGCGATCTGACGCGCGGCCTCGGCGCCGGCGCGGATCCGGAGATCGGCCGTAAGGCCGCCGAGGACCACAAAGACGAGATCGACGACGTCCTCCAGGGCGCGGACATGGTGTTCGTCACCGCCGGAGAGGGCGGCGGCACCGGCACCGGCGCGGCCCCCGTGGTCGCCTCGATCGCGCGCAAGCAGGGCGCTCTCACCGTCGGTGTCGTCACCCGTCCGTTCTCCTTCGAGGGCAAGCGCCGCAGCAAGCAGGCCGAAGAGGGCATCGAGGCGCTTCGCGGTGCCTGTGACACCCTGATAGTGATTCCGAACGACCGGCTCCTGCAGCTGTCCGATCCGTCGGTGTCGATGATCGACGCGTTCAAGAACGCCGACGAGGTGCTCCTCAACGGTGTTCAGGGCATCACGAACCTCATAACCGAGGCCGGCACCATCAATACCGACTTCGCCGACATCAAGGGCGTCATGTCGAACGCCGGCAGCGCGCTCATGGGTATCGGTTCGGCGACGGGCGACCAGCGCGCCCGCAACGCCGCGCTCGATGCGATCAACTCACCCTTGCTCGAGACGACGATGGAAGGCGCCAAGGGCGTCCTCATTACCGTCGCCGGCGGCTCGGACCTGTCCCTCATGGAGACCAACGAGGCGGCGCAGCTCGTTCAGGAGCAGGCGCACGAAGACGCGAACATCATCTTCGGCGCCGTCATCGACGATGCCCTCGGCGACGAGGTCCGTGTCACCGTCATCGCCGCGGGCTTCGAGGGTGGCGCTCGCAAGCACGTCACCGATCCCGCCGGCCGCCACCGCGCGGAGGGCGAGGATCGCCAGAGTGCGGGCCCTGCGCTCGGCGAGAGCCGTCGCCCCGAGCCGGAGCCGCGGCCGGAGTACCGTCCCGAGCCGCGCCCGTCGCGGAGCGGAACCGATGATGACGACATCGACCTCCCTCCGTTCATGATGAACTGATCCGCACCCGGCCTCGGTAGCTGAGCGCAGCGACCGAGGCCGCGCCGCGAAGACGCGGTGGACTTGTGCTGTGCCGTCGAGCGGGGCGGCGCGTCCGAACCCGGGCGCGCCGCCCCGCTTCTTATTGCCGCGTCTCCGATACCATGGACGCATGAACGCCCGGGTACGCAGAATCATCACCACGCGCCGGGGTGGCGCCTCCACCGGCAAATACGACTCGTTCAACCTCGGCGAGCACGTCGGGGACGAGCCCGCCGCCGTCCGCGCGAATCGGCGCCGTCTGGCAGAGAAGCTTGGCATGGACGAAGGCAACTTCGTGTGGATGGACCAGGTGCACGGGACGCGCGTGGTGCGCGTCAAATCCGCTCCGGGCGGTGCGGTCCCCGGCACCGACGCCGTGGTCACCGACCAACCGAACCTCGCGTTGTCCGTGTTGACGGCAGACTGCGTCCCCGTCCTCGCCGCCGACGAGACCGCAGGAGTCATCGGCGCCGCGCACGCCGGCCGCAAGGGGAGCTCCGACGGCATCGTTCCCGCGCTCATCGCTGCGATGGAATCGCTCGGCGCGCAGCCGGAGCGCATCACGGTGCTCCTCGGGCCCGCGGCGTCAGGGGACTTCTACGAACTGCCCGAGCAGATGGTCGCCGACACCGAATCGGTCCTCCCGGGAAGCCGCAGTACCACCACGAGCGGCACCCCGAGCGTCGATCTTCGCAAGGGCCTGACCCGCCAACTCGTCTCCCTCGGCGTCACCGAGGTCGACACGGACCCGCGCTGCACCATCGCCGACCCGGAGCTGTATTCGTACCGCCGCGAGGGCACCACGGGCCGCCTCGCGAGCGTGATCGTCCGGCAGGTCTGAGCCATGCCCGAATCCACAGCGGCGGCAGCCGCCTCGTCCGCACGTTCGCGCCGCGCTCAGCTCCGTGAGAGGTATGACGTCGTACGCGCCGAAATCGACAAGGCGCGCGCATCTGCGGGTCGGCAGGACAAGGTGCGGCTGGTCGTCGTCACCAAGTTCCATCCTTTCTCGGACCAGGTGCACCTCGCCCGGATAGGCGCCCAGGACCTGGGGGAGAACCGGGTGCAGGAGGCGCAGTCGAAGGCGAGCGCATGGCAGGACCTCGGCGCCGACGGCACCGGTGCGGAGGACGCACTTCTTCCCGATGAGGACGTACCTGCGCGTCCGCGGTTGCACATGATCGGCCACGTTCAGTCCAAGAAGACCGGGGCGGTCGCGAGGTGGGCCGACGAGGTGCACTCGGTCGACTCGATCAAGGTCGCAGAGGGGCTCTCCCGGGGCCGCGCCCGCGAGATCGAGGAGTCGGGTATCGAGGGGCTCCGGTGTCTGGTCCAGCTAAGCCTCGATGGGGACTCGGGGAGGGGCGGCGTCGGCCGGGACGAATTCCACCGTGTCTGCGACCGGGTCGCCGAGCTTCCGGGGCTGGAGCTCGGCGGGCTGATGGTCGTTCCGCCGCTCGAAGGCGAACCCGCTCGCCACTTCGAGGAGGCGGCCAGGATCCGGGAGGAGCTGCGCACCCGCCATTCCGCGGCAACGGAGTTCTCCGCGGGCATGTCCGGTGACCTCGAATCGGCAATTTTCGCGGGCTCTACGTGCGTGCGTGTCGGAACGTCGATCTTGGGTCCGAGACCAATACTGTGACTCAGTAAGTACATGTGGGGAGGGGTCTCGTGCTCGGTGCACGTGCCAACTCCGAGCCAGAACCCTACGACGATCGAGGACTCCTATGAGCACACTTGACAAGGTCAAGGACTTCTTCGGAATGAACCCGGACGCCCTTGCCGCGGGCGAGGAATACTTCGAAGACGAATACGAGGCGGGCGATTTCCACGCCCCGGGTGCACGCCACGCGCATGCACTGCACGAGGACGAGCGTGGAATCTCCCATTCTCGCCCTTCCGGATACCGTGCCGAGCGCTACGGCGTCGAGTACGCAGACGACATCCGCGCGGGCGGCTTCGAGCGTGAAGAGGCCGACGTCATGGTCGAGCGTCCGCGCCGCTACCGCGCGGCCGCGCAGCAGGAAGCCGCCTTCGATGCGCCGACCACCCGTTCGATGGCGCCGGTTCGCGGCTCCGTCGCACTCAAGCCCGAGGTCGAGGAATTCGAGGACTACGACGACGGGCTCGTCGTCCGCCCCGAGACCGTTCTCGAGCGTCCCCGCGGCTACGGCGACGGCAAGAGCGTCGGCGTGCACTTCCGTGAGGACAAGCCGGTCGTTCTCGACCTGTCGCTGATGTCCAACGCGGACGCCCGCCGCATGGTCGACTTCTCGGCCGGTCTCGTCGTTGCCCTCGACGGCAAGATGCACAAGCTGGCCGACCGCGAGCGCACGTTCTTCATGGCTCCCGCCGGGCTCGACCTCACCGAGGCCGAGATCCGCGACGAAGCCAACCGTGCGTTTCGCCGCTAGGGCCGCCCTGCAACCGGCTACGCGGTTCAGCTCAACGGATCGTTACACTAGGGCACTGTGGTAACTCTACTTTGGCTGTTGTGGTGGGCACTCCAGATTTTCTGGTTCCTGTTGCTCGCGCGGATCATCGTCGAAATGATCCAGTCCTTCTCCCGAGACTGGCGCCCCTCCGGGGTGATGGCGGTGATTTTCGAGATTCTGTTCACGATCACCGACCCGCCGGTCAAGGCACTCCGGAGGCTCATCCCTCCGGTCCGCCTCGGGGCGGTCGCTCTTGACCTGTCCGTGATCGTGTTGTTCATCGGAATTATCGTTTTGCAGCAGATCATTCTGCGGGGTCTCATCCCGGCAGTGATGTGATCGAGGCGCGGTATCTGGCCGCTGCGCCGCGAAAACGTCCGGAAAATCGGGTAAAACATGTGACGCAAAGATATTTGCGTCAAGAATTGTTATCAGTTGTGCCGCCGATAAGGTAGAAAAGAACGTGTAAGGAATTACCGCCCACGCGACTTGGGTGCTCCGGCAACGGGAGAGGTTTCGGATTACTTCGTTTTACGCGAAGCCGTTCCTCTCAGGTGTCGGGCAGCCGGGCAGCGGCTCTAAGCTCGGGCGGCATGAAAGGAAAGCCCCCTCCGGCGGAGCCGGGGCTGTCTCGACAAGCGCAAGGGGAATCACATGCCGTTGACTCCAGCTGACGTCCACAACGTTGCCTTCAGCAAGCCTCCCATCGGGAAGCGCGGTTACAACGAAGATGAGGTCGATCAGTTTCTCGATCTGGTTGAGCAAGAGCTCGGCCGGCTCGTAGAAGAGAACGAAGATCTGCGCGCACGTGCAGACGAACTCGCGAGCGACCTAGAGTCCGCGAAGAAGAGCGGCGGTTCCGCCGCGCAGGAGTCCGCTCCCGCCGCGAAGCCGGAGCCCAAGTCGGCTGCTGCTACCGCCGCAGCGACGCCGTCTCTCGCCTCGGCCAAGTCCGGCGAGGGCGAAGGCGAGCTCGCCAACCAGGAGACGCACCTCCGCGCCGCTCGCGTTCTCGCGATGGCACAGGAGATGGCCGATCGCCTCACGGGTGAGGCGAAGAAGGAGTCCGACGGACTCGTCACCAAGGCGCGCACCGATTCGGACAAGCTCGTGGGCGATGCCCGCTCGGAGTCCGACAAGCTCGTCGGCGACGCCAAGACCGAGGCGGACCGCCTGCTCTCGGACGCCAAGGCGAAGTCCGAGGCAATCGTCAAGGACGCCGAGGGCAAGTCCGAGGCACAGATCCGCGATGCGCAGTCCAAGGCCGACGCGCTTCAGGCAGATGCAGAGCGCAAGCACACCGAGATCATGGCCACGATCAACCAGCAGCGTGGCGTTCTCGAGGGCCGTATCGACCAGCTCCGCACCTTCGAGAAGCAGTACCGTTCCCGTTTGACGGCCTACCTCGAGAGCCAGCTCTCCGAGCTTGGCAAGACCGGATCGGCGGAGCCGGCAGACGCACCCGCCACCGGCCGCGCGGCTGCTCCGACAACGTCGACGTCATCTACGACGACGTCCACGTCGACCACCACCAAGAACGACGGTGGCGCCAGCAGCCCGCAGGGCGGAAGCCACTCCGCCGACAAGTAAGCCCGGCCGAGACCGATTCGGCACTCGAGAGCCCCTGCACGGACCACGCGTTCCGGCAGGGGCTTTCGCCATGTTCGGACGGGCGCGAGTTGTCGTTCCGCGCGAACACGCGAACATCCGAACACGGCTCCGCACCACGGTGACTGCGGTAGGTTTGTTGTGACAGGTACTCCGACGTCATCGGAAGGGTTTTCGCATGTTGATCGCGGCGCTGGCGCTGACCGTCGCGGGATTCGCCGCGCTCGTGATTGCCGTGGCCACCGGCCAGATAGCGTTCGCGTGGATCTGCATTATCGCCGGGGTGCTCGGCGTGGTGCTTCTCTTCGTCGACTGGGTGCGGACGGTACTCAAGCGACGAAGGCTCGATATCGAAACCCGCCACGCCGGAGACGATGAAGGCGGTCGCGGGGCGGGTGACGGGCAATCGCCGGGTCGATCATGGCCGGGGCGGTAGCCTCACCGCTACTGCACAGGGAACACAAATTCCTCCCGCAGGGTTTCCAGTAGTAAGCTCGGAACCCACGGCTGCATGCGCTTTGCATCGGCCATTGGTGAAGTACGCAAGACAAGTGAAGTTGTTCGCGACGATCCGGCCATCACCGGGGAGCGATCCGGAAGAACCGCACGCGCGCCGTGCTCAGTAGAACCGGACGGGACGAGCCCGACACAGCTCGCCAGAGAGGGCTGGACACTCCGGGAATCTCCCGGAAGCGGAAGGCCAAGCGGGGTGGTACCGCGGCACCGGGAGGTGTTCGTCCCCGCGAAAGCAACGTCGATGTCCCCACGGGGACGATTGTTTTCAAGGAGTACCGAATATGTCTGATGATTCCGTGGCCGGGGCCGGCAGCGTCTACCCGCTCGCCGATCTGACCGGCGGCAGCGGCGCGCAATCGCCCTCTTTCCCCGCCGTCGAACGAACTGTTCTCGAAAAATGGGCGGCCGAGGGCACCTTCCAAAAGTCTCTGGAGAACCGTAAGGATGCCGAGGAGTACGTCTTCTATGACGGACCGCCGTTCGCCAACGGGCTCCCGCACTACGGCCACCTTCTCACCGGTTACGTCAAGGACGTGGTTCCCCGTTACCGCACGATGGCCGGATACCGAGTCGATCGCCGGTTCGGCTGGGACTGCCACGGCCTTCCAGCCGAGCTCGAGGCCGAGCGGCAACTCGGGATCACCGACAAGTCGCAGATCACGGACATGGGCATCGCCAAGTTCAACGACTACTGCCGGTCCTCGGTGCTCCGGTACACCGGCGAGTGGGAAAACTACGTCACGCGGCAGGCCCGCTGGGTCGACTTCGAGAACGACTACAAGACCCTGGATATCACGTTCATGGAATCGGTCATGTGGGCGTTCGCCGAGCTCAACCGCAAGGGCCTGATCTACCAGGGCTTCCGCGTGCTTCCGTACTCGTGGTACGAGCAGACACCGCTGTCGAACCAGGAATCCCGGCTCGACGACGCCTACAAGATGCGCCAGGACCCTGCGGTTACCGTGTCTCTTCCGTTGCACGGCGCGGAGGCGGGCTCGGCGCTGGACGAGGCCGAGGCCCTCGTGTGGACGACGACCCCGTGGACGCTGCCGTCGAACCTTGCAGCGGCGGTACACCCCGACATCGATTACGTCGTGCTCGCGCCGGCGGAGGGGGACTTCGCCGGTCGCAAGTTCGTCCTCGCCGAGGCGCGCGTGAACGTGTACGAGAAGGAGTTCGGCGCCGACGCCGAGGTCCTCGCCACCATGAAGGGGCGCGAACTCGCCGGACTCACCTACGACCCGCCGTTCGATTTCTTCGCCGGGCACGAGAACGCTTTCCGGGTGCTTCTCGCCGACTACGTCACCACCGAATCCGGCACGGGCATCGTGCACCAGGCGCCGGCATTCGGTGAAGAGGACATGGAAACGTGCTCGGAGGCCGGCATCGAACTGGTCATCCCCGTGGGACCCGACGGTAAGTTCACCGCAGAGGTGCCTCCGTACGAGGGGCAACTGATCTTCGACGCGAACCCGCAGATCTCGCGCGACTTGCGTGCAGCGGGCAAGATCATCCGGCACGAGACGATTGAGCACTCTTACCCGCACTCGTGGCGTTCGGGGCAGCCGCTGATCTACATGGCGGTGCCCTCATGGTTCGTCGACGTGTCGAAGATCCGCGACCGCATGGTGGAACTCAACCAGGAGATCCGCTGGGAGCCCGAGCACATCCGTGACGGCCAATTCGGCAACTGGCTCAAGGGCGCTAGGGACTGGAACATCTCGCGCAATCGCTACTGGGGTGCGCCGATCCCCGTATGGGTTTCGGACAACCCCGAGTACCCGCGCACGGATGTGTACGGTTCGATCGACGAGTTGGAACGCGATTTCGGCACGCGCCCTGCCGACCTGCACCGCCCCGCGATCGACGAGCTCGTGCGCCCGAACCCGGACGACCCGACGGGCCAGTCGATGATGCGCCGCGTGCCGGAGGTTCTCGACTGCTGGTTCGAGTCCGGTTCGATGCCGTTCGCGCAGGTGCACTACCCGTTCGAGAACAAGGACTGGTTCGACACCCACAACCCGGGCGATTTCATCGTCGAGTACATCGGCCAGACGCGTGGCTGGTTCTACAACCTCCACGTGCTCTCCACCGCGTTGTTCGATCGGCCGGCGTTCCTGACCGTCGCCGCGCACGGAATCGTGCTCGGAGACGACGGGCAGAAGATGTCCAAGTCCAAGCGCAACTACCCCGACGTCAACGAGGTGTTCGACCGGGACGGTTCCGACGCGATGCGGTGGTTCCTCCTGTCCTCGCCGATTCTGCGCGGCGGGAATCTCTCGGTCACGGAGCAGGGGATCCGTGAGGGTGTCCGCCAGGCGATGCTGCCGCTGTGGAACTCGTACGGGTTCTTCCAGCTGTACGCCTCGCAGAAGGCGACGTGGCGTACCAATTCGCAGAATGTGCTCGATCGCTACATCCTGTCGACGATGAACCGGGCGATCACGGAGATCAAGGTGGCGTACGAGCGCACGGACCTCGCCGGTGCGTGCGCGGTCGTTCGTGACGTCGCCGAGACGCTCACCAATTGGTATGTGCGGCGCTCGCGTGCACGGTTCTGGGCAGGGGAGGAGTCCGGGCAGGATTCCGTCGACGCCTTCGACACGCTGTACACGGTGCTCGAAACCCTCATGCGGGTGTCCGCGCCGCTGCTGCCGATGCTCACCGAGACGATCTGGGTGGGTCTGACAGGCGAGGAGTCGGTGCACCTCACCGACTTCCCGGAGCCCGCGGACTTCCCTGCGGACGACGAGCTCGTCGATTCCATGGACGCCGTGCGCCGCGTGGTTTCGGCCGCCTCGGCGGTGCGCAAGGCGCAGCACTCACGGTAGCGATGCCGGGGGCGCAGCGGCTCGAGCCCTTCGCGGGGATCATCGCCGACGAGATCAACGTCCGGGAGGTCGAGCTCACCGAGGATGTGGCCTCCTACGGCCGCTTCGAGTTCACGTGCAACGCCCGCGTCGCCGGTCCGCGACTCGGCAAGCAGGTTCAGCAGGCGATCAAGGCGCTCAAGTCGGGGGAGTGGACGCTTGACGGCGAGAAGCTGTGGGCCGGCGACATCGAGCTCCTGCCGAACGAGTTCGAGCAGCGAATGCAGGTCCAGGACCCGGATTCGACGCAGCCGCTGACCGCCGACGGCGGCATCGTCACCCTCGACCTCAGCGTCGATGCTGACCAGGAGGCCGAGGGCTGGGCACGCGATCGCATCCGCGAGATCCAGGAAGCGCGCCGTGGGGCGGGGCTGGAGATCACAGACCGCATCTCGATCGCGCTCGAAGTGCCCGAGGACCGATTGGAATGGGCCCGCACCCACGCCGATCTCATCGCCAACGAGGTGCTCGCCACCTCGATTGCGGTCGGCACCTCGCTGCCCGACGGCGCCGAGGGGGTCACGGACCTGTCCGAAGGTGTTCGGCTGAGCCTGCGAAAGGCTTAGCAAGCCCATGGATCGAACCCCACCCACCGTGCCGGACGGGCTGCGTCAGGCGCGGTGGGTGTTGCATGTGGACATGGACGCGTTCTTCGCCTCGTGCGAGCAGCTTGCTCGCCCAACGCTCGCCGGAAGGCCCGTGCTGGTCGGCGGGCTCGGCGGGCGCGGGGTCGTCGCCGGCGCGAGCTATGAGGCGCGGCGCTTCGGCGCTCGCTCCGCCATGCCCATCGGGCAGGCGCGACGCGCCGTCGGCGCATCAGCGGTCGTTCTTCCCCCGCGGCGCGAGATCTATTCGGCCGCGAGCCGACGCGTTTTCGGGATCATCCGCCGCTTCTTCCCGGTGCTGGAGCAACTGTCCATCGACGAGGGCTACGGCGAGCCCCCGGAGCTCGCCGGCGCCACAGTTGGCGAGGTGCGCGCGTTCGCCGCCCGCCTTCGCGAGGCGGTGCGCGAAGAGACCGGCCTACCCGCCTCGGTCGGCGCGGGCGCCGGGAAACAGTACGCGAAAATAGCTTCCGACCTGGCCAAACCCGATGGTATGTTCGTCGTGCCCGCGGCTCGGCACGAGGAGATCATCTACCCGCTTCCCGTGCGTTCCCTGTGGGGGATAGGGCCTGTGGCGGGCCAGAAATTGTCGCTGTACGGCGTCACAACCGTGGGTGATCTTGCCGAGATGAGCGCCTCGGACGCCACCGGGGCGCTCGGTAACGCGCTCGGCGGAGCGATGCTCGCGATGGCGCGCGGCAACGACCCGAGGCCGGTACACGAACCGGACATCGCCAAGCAGATCTCCAGCGAATTCACCGTCGCCACGGACCTGCGCTCGCCCGCGCAGATCGGCGAGGCGATCGCCAGGGCCTCCGCCGCGGCACATCGTCGGCTCCTCCGTGATGGCCGGCTCGCGCGGACGGTCACGGTGAAGATCAAGCTCACCGACTTCCAGATCATCTCCCGTTCGTCGACGATGAACACCGCGACCGAGGAGCTCGACACAATCACCGCGGTGGCGCGCGCGCTCGCCCCCGACCCACGCGAGGTAGGTGCCGTGCGGCTCGTCGGGGTGTCGCTCTCCGGGCTGACCTCTGTCGCCCAGCCGAGCCTGTTCGAGTCCGCCACGCTTGCACTCCCTAGAAATGACGTCGGAGGTGCGCAGCGCGACGAGACGTCCGACATTCCCGAACCGATGGACCCGCCCCGCGAGTCGGCCGCAGCGGATGCGGCGGCCGCTTCGGAGGCATCCGGCGCCGAAGAGCACGCTGCGGAGAATTCCACCGAGGACGCCGGAGACAGGTGGCGTCCAGGGGACGATGTGCGCCATCCCGACTTCGGACACGGCTGGGTCCAGGGCGCCGGACACGGCTGGGTCTCCGTCCGATTCGAGACCCGGGTCACCGGCCCGGGGAAGGCTCGGAGTCTGCGCGCCGACGACCCCGACCTCGCCGCTGCAGATCCTCTCGACTCGCTCGCGTGGACCGACCTGCCCGGAGAGGCGAGCGGAGAATAGTCGCACCCCAATCTGTGTCGTAGGCAACAATGGTTGGACAATTTGCGTTACGATGTCTAGACAATCTGGCTTTCAATGTCCAACGTTGAATGCCCGTTCAGAAGGGAGCGCGCCATGAAGGTTCGAGTCGATGAGGATCGTTGCGAGGGTCAGGCGGTATGCGTCGGACTCGCGCCGCAGGTGTTCGAACTGGGAGACGACGATGAGGTCGTTCAGGTTCGAGTGGAGGAAGTGCCCGAGGAGGAGCTGATCGACACCTCGGCCATGGCGGAGAC
>DGYFI06202__coassemble_640_pt1 | contig 20804 bp, 13 predicted proteins | sample DGYFI06202__metabat2_low_PE_038 | metagenome-assembled genome bin DGYFI06202
GAGCTTCGAGCGCGGCTTCGCGTCCGGGCACCTCGATGTCGGTGAGCTCGAAGTGCTCGCCGCCGGGCGCCGCCTCCACGCTTTGGTCGCGGAACGTCCACCACAACAGCCCGGCGGCGAGGACTACGACGACGAGTGTGGCGAGCACGGAGATCAGCACGGCAAGCAGCGTTGAGCGGCGCGCAACACCGGCCCCTGTGCCGACTTGCGACCTTTGATCGTACGGATACTGCGGCCCCCACAGCGGCGCCGAATTCGGGTTCTGGCTCCGGTACTCACGCGTGCCGTCCCCGCGGCCGCGCCCATTGACATCGTTGTGCATTTATCGCTCGACCTCTACGTGATGCCTCTCGACCAGACCAGGCCAAGTTGATGCATCAATCATCACGCATTCGGCGACTTTTAGCCAGTGAAATCAAGCGAAATCCCCCGCCCGGAAATCTGGCTTTTCAGTGCTCGGTTCCGAGCACCTCCACCTCGGATACTCGTCCGGTCGGTGCCGCGTCCGTGGACGAACCAGGCGCGGCGCTTCGCGCCTTTCGCGCCTGGATGACGGCGGGCACCGCGATCGCCAGGCCGCCGAGGGCGAGACCAATGGCGGCCACTGCCGGCGCGCGGTATCCCCAGCCTGCGGCGATGACGACACCGCCGAGCCACGCGCCGAGAGCGTTCGCGGTGTTGAGCGCCGAGTGATTGAGCGCCGCGGCGAGTGTCTGTCCGCGGCCGGCCCACTGCATCAGGCGCGTCTGGAGCGCGGGAATCACGGCCGAGGAGGACAGGCCCACGAGGAAGAGCGCGATCACCGACGTCACAGCGTTGGGGGTGGCGAGGTAGAACACCGCGAGCATGGCCGCCATGACGGCGATGCCGTAGAGGACCGTGCGTTCCAGGTTGCGGTCGGCGAGCGCCCCGCCGATGAGTCCGCCGATCACCATGCCGACGCCGTACACCGCGAGCACCGCGGGCATCGCCTCGCGCGGCACTCCGGAAACCTCGACCATCGTCCACTGGATGTAGGAGTAGATGGCGAAGAGTCCGCCGAACCCGACGGCGCCCATCGCGAGCGTGTAGAGCACCTGCGGCTGGCGCAGCGCGGAGAGTTCGTCCTTCACCGACACCGTTTCGAGGGAGGCCGGGTTCGGGACGAAGACGGCGATCGAGACGAAGGTCAGTGCGCCGATCGCGGCGACGACGCCGAACGCCCACTCCCAGCCGACAGCGTCGCCGAGGAATGTCGCTCCGGGCACGCCGACGACGTTGGCGACGGACAGGCCGAGAATCACCAGGGACACGGCGCGCGCCTCCCGCCCCTTTCCTGCCATGGCCGCGGCGACGAGGCAGGCCGCGCCGAAGTACGCGCCGTGCGGCACCCCGGCGAGGAAGCGTGCCGCGATGAGCAGGTTGAGCGACGGCGCCAATGCGGACAGCCCGTTGCCGAGGATGAAGAGGGCGACGAGAACGAGTAGCAGATTCTTGCGCCGCATGCGCGCCGCCGCGATGGTGAGCAGTGGCGCACCGATAACCACGCCGAGCGCGTAGGCGGAAATCACTACGCCTGTTGAGGCCTCGGTGGTGCCGAATCCGTCGGCGATGGATCGCAACAGACCCATGGACGCGAACTCGGTCACACCGATGCCGAAACCGCCCATGGCCAACGCGGCAATCGCGATGGCGAGACGGGCGGGCGACAGGGCGCGGGAGGGCGTTTGGGTTTCGGTCACCCGGCAACGCTAGGACCGCCGGTCTGCGCTTCGCTAGCCGCTCCGGTCTACCCCACCCGATCAGACCACCCGAGTGTGACGGCGGTCATCGAAATCCTTCCCGACCTGCCTCCGCTCTCGGTCGCGCAGGACTAGCCGCCGAGCGAGCCGGCCGCGCTACTCAGCGAACCGATGTCGAGGAAGTTCGAACCGACCGGGAGCGATCCCAGCGGGTCCGGAACCGGGATACCGCGTTCGTCTATGCGCACCCCGTATACCGCCGCTTCCTGAGCGACGCCGGCCTGCCCGCCGATGTGCAGGGCCAGCTCGTACTGTCCCGGGGCCAGTCCTTCGGGGAGCACGAGCGAATAGTCCGGCGCCAGCGACTGCCCCGCCTCGACACCGACGGCCTGCTCGGCCACGTCCGCGTCCGCAGTTCGGATCGGGACACGCACCGGCTGCTTGTCCGGCCCGGTGAGAGTCGCCCACACCAACCCGCCGAAGGCGTCTCCCGTCGAGGTGAGCGTGGCCGGGACGTCGATGACGCGGTCGCCTTCCATGCGCGTAAGTTGCAGGTCGCCGCGCCGATCCAGGCGCACAGGTAGCGAGACCTCGGGGTCGGCGGGACGGTTCGTCGTCGGGGAGCCGTCGGCGATGCGCGGCCACCCGTCGACCCAGTCGAGCCGGTCGACGAGAAGTTGGCGGCGCTGGATGCCGTTGGGCAACGTCGCGGCGCCGCGTGGTGCGGCGTGGTAGAGCATCCAGTCCTGTCCGGCGTCATCGGTGACGACATCGGGATGGCCGGGGCCCACCCACTGGCCATTACCTTCCAGCACGGTGTCCCCGCCTCCGTCGCGGAGGTCGCGTCCCTCGCGGTCGACGAACGGGCCGAGCGGACCTTCACCGCGTCCGGCGACGACGTGATACTGGCTTGCCTCACCGGTGCAGCAGTTCCCGGAAGACAGGAAGATGTGTGTCATCCCGTTCCGCTGAACGAGCAGCGGAGACTCGAAGCCCTCCCCCGCCACCTCGACGGCATCTCCGGTGAGAGCGGTGCCCTCTGCGTTCATCTCGACGGCGTGCACGCCCTCGAAATTGCCCATGTACATCACTGGCGCGTCGCCGGAGAAGTCGACGAACGGGTCCATGGGGTCCAAGGCCGGGTCGTAGCCATCCCCCATACACACGATGGCGTGGCCAAGGTCCGTCCACGGGCCGTCGATGCTCGGTGCGGTCGCCATGCCGATGCACGGCGTCGCCCCGCCGGTCGTGTAGTACATCCGGTATTCGCCGTCGATGACGTGCACATCCGGGGCCCAGGTGAACGACCCCTCGGGCGCCCACGCGGGAGCCTGGTCGAACGCGTCGCCGACGTACTGCCACTCGACGAGGTCGAAGGAACGGAAGTGCGGCATCATCCGGTAGCCCGCCCCGTCGTCCCAGTTGTCCGAGGAGGCGTAGACGTGGAACGAGCCGTCCGGCGCGCGCAGCACCGAAGGGTCGGGAGCCACCGAGGAGGTCGCCGGATTAGGAAGGGCCGCGGCCGTGGCCGGAAGCGCCAAGGCAACGGAAGCCAAAACTACGAATACGGTCTTGACGGTCCGCGACCGCCGCGAGAGGTTAAGCACGCACTTAAGTTAATGCATTTGCGCCGCGCCGGTTACCGAATCGGCCCGAACTCCTCTATCGCGATCCGTGCTGGTCCGGGTAACCGTTGAAACCCTGGTGCCCCTGCGGTCCTTGCTGCTCCTGGGGCCCCTGAGGCCTGTATTGACCCGGCCGACCCCATCGCCCGTCGGCGGCGTTGCGACGCTTCCCGCGCGACAGCAGCACCGCGGCGAACGCCGCAACCGCGGCAACGGCCGCGATGATCCCGCCGCCCACAATTAGCCACATATTCGTGCCGCCGTCGTCGCCGGCCGCAGAAGCCGCCACATCGTTGTCGTTCACGGAGTCCGTCCCATCTGCGGACTCGGAATGCGCCGCGCCACTGGATGACGGCGGAGTGTCCGCGGGCTCGGGACCGGGCTCATTCAGCGGTTCCCAGTCGGGGCCCTCCGACGGCTCTCCCGGCGCGGCGACGGCGAATTCGAAGGGCTGCTCGACTCCTCCCGGGTCCTGCGAGTCGACCCTCATCGACAAAGCCACGTAGTGGGTCCCGGCGAGGGCGCGATCCTTGCCGCCCTCGTTTTCGAAGCGGTTGCTGTATTCGATGCTTCGGTCGACGGCGACGTTCTTTGTCTTCTCTTCATCGTAGAAGTGCAATGTCTCGTCGGCGACGTCATTTCGCATCGGCCCGAATATCCCGATTCCCATGTTCTCGTTTATGTCCCGCACCGAAGGTGGCGCCTTGAATGTCACCTGTGGACGCTGACCCCACTCGACAGGAAAGCTGTAGTAACGGGTCTCGCCGGGGACCATCGAGTCCGAGTACGTTCCCTCGGTGATAGCCGTCGCATTGCCGAAGCTGTTGCCGCCGGACACAGGACGTGGTTCGGCCAAAGGCAGGTCGGAAAGTTCCGGCTCGCTTCCGCTGCTGCCGGCGGGCAGAGCTGCGACCTCCTCATCTGTGAGGGCGGGCTCGAACTGGACCGAGACCTCGACGGGAATATTCTCCGGGCGCGAGTCGCCGCCCAGGTCTAGAGAGCTGAATTGCGCCTGAACCGCCCACTCGTCCATCGCACATCCGTCCACATCATCACCATCGATATAGAGGCTCGCCGACTCCGCCGAATTGAATCCGCCCGCCTGGGTCGAGCCGTATGTCGATCGATCCCGGCCCGTGCAATCGGAATCGGATTCGTTGACACCGTCGAGTCGGGCTCCGACTCCCTGGCCTCCGCGTACGCTGTTCTCGTTGATCAGCGGTAGCGGGGTCACAGCGACCCGGGCATGCATGCCTTCGGGCACGGCGACGCGAAAGAACTGCTCTTCGGCTTCGCTCCCGGACCCGGCGTGGGTGGTGACTTCGGTCTGATACAAACCCTCGCCGAGGTACTTCGCCTCGTCGGGGTTGTCGGCAAATTCGAATTCGGTGCCGGCGGTTTCGTAGGTTTCCATCGCGCGCTGGGTGAGAAACTTCAGCGACTCGGTGAGTGCGGCCGCGTCATCGGCCTGGCGGTAGGAACCTCCGGTCTCCCCCGCAATGCACTCGAGCTCTTGCCGCGTGGCCTCGTCAGCCTTGAATCCGACGACGTGCACGGCTAGACCGATGCCCTCGCCTGCTAGCTCTTTCGCGACCTCACACGGAGGCGGAGGAGCGCACGTGTCTATGCCGTCGGAGACCAAGATGATCGAGCGCTCGCCCTCGCCGGAAAGCTCGTCCCCTGCTACGCGGAGCGCGTTGCCGATAGGCGTGTAGCCCTGCGCCTGCAGACCGTCGATCTCGCTCTTCAATCCATCCTTATCGACGCGGCCAACAGGCGCGAGCGTGCGGATGTCCTCACACCCGCGCTCCTGATTCTCCGGGGTGTCACTGACCCCGGTGCCGTAGGCGAGCATCCCGACATTCGCAGTCTCGGGAAGGGAGTCGACGAGCTCGGTGGCCGCGCGCTTGGCCACGTCCATCCGGGTGCCGCCCTCATCCGGCTCGAGCATCGACGAGGAGGCATCCATGACGATGGCCGCCTGGGACTCGCCGCCCGAGTCGTCCGCTTGATCCCCCTGCGCCGTCGCCATCGGAGCAAACGCAGCTGCCCACGCCAGGAGCACCGCTCCGACGACGCCGGCAGCGAACACGGACCCTGCCGGGCGCGCGGCACGTCCGCCGTCATACCGGGAATTTTCCGTGTTTCCCGCACGGCGGACAAGAAACGTACTCGGCATTACGCAGGCTCCTCACACGAACATTAAGCGGGAGCTTAGATAGCTAATGCCAACACCGAGCCAACTTCGCGTTAACGGGCACTAACATTGTTCACGAGGGAGCAATGGGAGCGCCGCTAGTCGGCGAGCTCGGGCGGGAAGCCGCCGGTCGCGATCGGCCCCCACGAATCGATGGTGACGCGGACGAGGCATTTGCCCTGCTTGGCCATTGCCTCCTTGTATTCCTCCCAATCCGGATGTTCGCCGGAGATCGAGCGGAAGTATTCGATGAACGGGTCGAGCGCCTCGGGAAGATCGAGTACTTCGGCGGTTCCGTCGACGTGGACGTACGGATCGTTCCAGTCCTCGGACATGACACACAGGCTGACGGCGGGGTCACGGCGAATGTTTGTGGCCTTGGCGCGCTGTGGATAGGTGGAGATGAGCAGCCGGCCGGCTTCGTCGATGCCGCACGTCACCGGCGAGGATTGGAGCCCTCCGGAGGCTCGGTGGGTGATGAGAACTGCGTGGTGCGCGCCGCGCAGGAACGTGGTGAGTTGTTCTCGGTCGGCTCTGTCAGCGGTGGCGAATTTCGGCATGCCTCGACTCTATGCCCGAAATGCGCACTGCCGCCCCGGTCCGAATCCGATCGTGGATTCGGGGGGCGGCAGGAGTGTGCTGGTCGCGAGGCGCGCGCGACCGGACGAGAAGCTCGTTAGCGGAACGCGGCCTGCAGGTTCTCGTCGATCGCGGCGAGGAATTCCTCGGTGGTGAGGTAGTCCTGGTCTCCCTCGGCGAGAAGCGCGAGGTCCTTGGTCATCTTGCCCGACTCGACGGTCTTGATGACGACGTCCTCGAGCTTGCCGGCGAACTCGCGGACCTCCGGGGTGCCGTCGAGCTTGCCGCGGTGGTCGAGGCCGCGGGTCCACGCGAAGATCGAGGCGATCGGGTTCGTGGAGGTCGGCTTGCCCTGCTGGTGCTGGCGGAAGTGGCGGGTGACGGTGCCGTGCGCGGCCTCTGCCTCACAGGTCTGCCCGTCCGGCGTGAGCAGGACCGAGGTCATCAGGCCGAGCGAGCCGAAGCCCTGCGCGACGATGTCGGACTGGACGTCGCCGTCGTAGTTCTTGCAGGCCCACACATAGCCGCCTTCCCACTTGAGCGCGGAGGCGACCATGTCGTCGATGAGGCGGTGCTCGTAGGTGAGGCCGGCCGCGTCGAACTCGGTCTTGAACTCACGGTCGAACACGTCCTGGAAGATGTCCTTGAACTGGCCGTCGTAGGCCTTGAGGATGGTGTTCTTCGTGGACAGGTAAACCGGGTAATTGCGCTGCAGACCGTAGTTGAACGACGCGCGCGCGAAATCTTCGATGGACTTGTTGAAGTTGTACATGCCCATGACGACGCCGCCGTCCTCGGGCAGCTTGACGACCTCGTGTTCGATCGGCTCGCTACCGTCGTCCGGCGTGTACGTGATGGTGACCGTACCGGCGCCGGGCGCCTTGAAGTCGGTGGCGCGGTACTGGTCGCCGAACGCGTGGCGGCCGACGATGATCGGCTTGGTCCACCCCGGGACCAGGCGCGGGATGTTGTCGATAATGATCGGTGCACGGAAGATCGTGCCGCCGAGAATATTGCGGATCGTGCCGTTCGGCGAGCGGTACATCCGGCTGAGGCCGAACTCCTCCACGCGCGCCTCGTCCGGCGTGATGGTCGCGCACTTGACGCCCGTGCCGTGCTTCTTGATCGCATTCGCCGCGTCGACCGTGATCTGGTCGTCGGTGGCGTCCCGGCTCTCAATGCCCAAGTCGTAATATTCGAGGTTGAGGTCGAGGTAAGGGTGAATCAGCTTGTCCTTGATGAACTTCCAGATGATACGAGTCATCTCGTCGCCATCGAGCTCGACAACGGTTCCTTCAACCTTGATTTTGGACATTAAGTCTCGCTTTCCACTCGTACACGCCTGGGTGTCGGCGTTAACGGCCCGCGGGTCGGGGCCTCATGAGTCACAAATAACGTTTACATGACGCTTCCCTCAGTTTACGCATGATCCATTTTACGCACTGCGGGCAGATCGCCTCCCCATTGAGATTTACCAGGAATGGCTGAACGATGCCGATTTCCTTGTGCTCCGGGCTCCTATCAGGGGCCGACGTTGCGGCGCACATCATGCTGGCCTTAACATGACCGGTAGGTCATGAGACTCAGCGAAAAGCCCCGGCTTGCTGAGCGGCAACCCTCCACCGCGGTGGGGTGCCCCGGGAGACGACCTGGCTCTACCTGCCCGGGCGAGCGCCGCGTTAGCTTCGGCACACTCGCGAGAATTCGGGTATCGGTGGTAGCAAGCGCGGGTCCGCATGTAGACACGCCAGAGAACGTGGCTTCTCCGCCCCATCGGGCGTGATGCCAAGCGATATCCTCTGGAGCGTCGGCGCGGGCGGGCCCCACCGTATAAGTATGACGAGGAAGGGGCCACGGCCATGACGTACGACAATTCAAACGAAAACTGGGGGTTCGAGACCCGCCAGATCCACACGGGCCAGCCCGTGGATTCCGACACCGGCTCACGCGCGCTGCCGCTCTACCAGACCACGAGCTTCGTGTTCAAGGATGCCAAGCAAGCCGCCGCGCGCTTCGCGCTGGAGGAGCTCGGCCCGATCTACACGCGCATCACCAACCCGACGACGGCGGTCGCCGAAGATCGCATCGCCTCGCTCGAAGGCGGCGTCGCTGCACTGCTGTTCGCATCCGGTCAGGCCGCCGAGACGGCTGCGATCCAGACGATCACGCAGGCCGGCGGACACGTCGTCGCCTCGCCCCGCCTCTACGGCGGCACCGAGACGCTGCTGCGCCACACCCTGCCCAAGTACGGGATTACCACGACATTCGTCGACGACCCGGACGACCCGCTCGCCTGGGAGCGGGCGATCCAGCCGAACACGCGCGTGTTCTACGCCGAGTCGATCTCAAACCCGCTCAACGACGTGCTCGACATCCCGGCGATCGCGCGCGTGGCGCACGAGAACCAGATCCCGCTCGTCGTCGACAACACCGTCGCCTCGCCGTACCTGATCCGTCCGATCGAGCTCGGCGCCGACGTCGTCGTCGAATCGGCGACCAAGTACCTCGGCGGACACGGCACCTCGATCGCCGGTGTTCTCGTCGACGGCGGCAAGTTCGACTGGCGCGCGCAGCGCGACGGCGAGGACCTCTACCCCAGCTTCACCCAGCCCGACCCGGCGTACCACGGCGCCGTGTACGCCGACCTCGGCGCCCCGGCGCTCGCGCTCAAGGCGCGTGTCACCCTTCTCCGCGACACCGGTGCTGCGGCGAGCCCCTTCAACGCGTGGACACTCGCCCAGGGGCTCGAGACCCTGTCGTTGCGCGTCGAGCGCCACAATTCCAACGCCCAGACCGTCGCCGAGTGGCTCGAGGCGCGCTCGGACGTCGCCAAGGTCAACTACGCGGGCCTCGAGTCGTCGAAGTGGCACGGCATCCAGAAGGAGATCTCGCCCAAGGGCGCGGGCGCTATCGTCACCTTCGACCTCGCGCTTCCCGAGGGGCTGGACGCCGAGCAGGCCAAGCAGAAGGCGTGGGCGTTCATCGACGCGCTCAAGTTGCACTCGTGCCTGGTCAACATCGGCGATGTCCGTTCGCTCGTGTGCCACCCGGGCTCGACGACGCACTCGCAGCTCAGCGAGGACGCTCTTTCGGCCATCGGCGTCTCCGCCGCGACGGTCCGTCTCTCGGTCGGTATCGAGGATGTCAATGACATCCTCGCCGACCTCGAGCTCGGATTCGCCACGCTGTAGCAGGCTCACGCCAAGTCCGTACCGACGAGAAAAAGAGACCGCTTCGCCTTGTCCACTCCTGATGTGTCACCGAGCTCGCCGCCCGTCGCCCTTCCGGGCGAGGACGGCGAGCTCGGCCATATCTCGATAGGCAAACTCGAGCTGGTCTCCGGGGTCGTGCTGCCCGGCGTCACGATCGCTCTACAGGCGTGGGGGCGGCTCAACGAGGACCGGTCGAACGCGGTGCTCATCGAGCACGCGCTGACCGGCGACTCGCATGTTTCAGGTCCCGTCGACCCACTACACCCGACGCCCGGATGGTGGAACGGGCTACTCGGCCCCGGCCTGCCGCTGGACACGGACAAATACTGCTTCATCTCTACAAACGTCTTGGGCGGGTGCCGAGGTACTACGGGGCCGAGCTCGCTGCACCCGGATGGACACTATTGGGGTGCCCGTTTCCCTGCCGTCGCCGTCCGCGACATGGTCGCGGCGGAGCTCGCCCTGTGCGACATACTCGGGATTGATCAGCTCGCCGCCGTCATCGGTGGATCCATGGGCGGGGCCAGGACACTCGAATGGATGGTCAGCCACCCCGACCGCATGCGCGCGGCGTGCGTCTTCGCGGTCGGCGCGCGGGCCAGCGCGGACCAGATCGGGATCCAGACCGCGCAGATCATGGCGATCACCTCGGACCCGAACTGGCAGGCCGGCGGCTACCACGGCACCGGCCAGGTGCCGGTGCAGGGCCTGGGTATCGCGCGACGGATCGCGCACCTGACCTATCGCAGCGAAGAAGAGCTCGACGAGCGCTTCGAAAATCGCGCGCAGCCCGGCGAGGAACCGCGGGGAGCCGCGTTCGGTCCGGCCGGTCGTTACGCGGTGCAGTCGTATCTCGACCATCAGGCCTCGAAGCTCGTCACGCGTTTCGATGCGTGCACCTATGTGCTGCTCTCCGATGCGCTCAACCGCCACGATGTTGGGCTTGACCGCGGCGGCGTCGAAGCGGCGCTTGCGGGCTGCCACGTGCCGTGCGTCATCGGAGGTGTGACGTCGGACCGCCTGTATCCGCTCCGCCAACAGGAGCAACTCGCCGAGCTCCTCCCCGGCGCCGATCCGCTCGCGGTGATTCCCTCGGACGCCGGGCACGACGGCTTCCTCACCGAGAAGGACGTCGTGGGGCCGCTCTTGACGCGCACCCTCGAACTCGCCGAATCCTGAACCCACAGCGCCTCCGGTGCGCTCTCCGCGCCTCGTGCCCGCCGGCGCCGTCTATCCGGTGCCGAGTGAATCGACCGACAGTGACAGCCAGATAACGAGGGCACCGATGACCGCGAGGAATGCGACGTCAAATGCCTTCGAGCGGACGATGAGCAGGCCCGCCTTCGTGTGGGGCAGCGCGGCCCGCAGGACCGCGGCGAGGAGGGCGACCACGCCGAGCGCGAAGGCACCGCGGCGCCAGCGGTCGAAGACCATGAGCAGTAGTGAGATGACGATGCCGGCGAGGATGATCGCGAGCGGCCACTCCGCGCGGAGGCGGTGCAAGGAAAATCGCGGTGGCCGGCGGATCGGCGCGCGGTGGCGGGGTCCGACGGCGCTGCTGGGGCGAGTCCGCCGGGCGCTACCGGCCGCACTTTCGTTCGGCACCGACTACCACCCTTCGTCGTGGATCCGCTCGCGCCATCCGTGCCTGGCTGCGGGCTTGAATGCTTGCCCTTCAGGGTATGCCGTCGGCAAGGCTACGCCCAACGTGAATCCGTCGGGCACGTCGAATAGCGTTTTGACCTCCTCCGGCGCGTCGTTGAGTGTCGTCGTCCATGCGGTGACGAGCTCGCGGTCTCGCGCCGCGAGCGAATAACTCCACGCCGCCGGAAGAAGCGAGGACCACAACGATGCCTGGTTACCCGGTGGCTCGTCAGGGGCCTCGACAAATCCCAGAACCACCGCAGGCAGCCGACCGAAATTGTCCGCGAGGTGCAAAGCGCTGCGCACGTCCGCGGGCAGATCCTCCGGGGGCACTCCGGCGACGGCTTCGCCGAACCTCGAGTGCCATAGCCTGCGATAAATCTGCCCCAGCGCAGCCACGGATGCCTCGTGCTGCACGACGATCCAGTGCGCCTTGAGAGTCCCTCCACCGGTCGGGGCCTGCGCTGCGATCCGAAGGCAGTCGTGGATGTCCTCGCGCGCCACGGGGAGATCGAAGCGCAGCCGTAACCGGACCGATCGCGTGGTCGTCAAAACGTCGACGAGGTCGAGCCGACCCCGTGGGACCTGATCCTTCATACCTCGTACTCTGCCGCATCGGCGGCCTCCATCGGGCCACAAATCCCCGCCGATGAGGAAACTCTCACTCCGTAGAGTGAAACGTACTCGCTTCCCGATCCCGATAGTCTGGGCAGACCCCAAGTACACAGACCACCCTAGAATTGATGGATGGGAAACGCTGACGTGAGACTCGACCGGGCCGACATACGAAATGTCGGAGGTAAAGCGATCGGGCTCCTTCGACTCGATGCTGCGGGGATCGCTGTGCCGCCGTGGCGGGCACTCGAGGCCGCGCACGGCCAGGCCCACCTCGAACGAGTGCGCTCCCGGAACACTTCTGCCCCCGAAGGTCTTTCCCCTCGCGAGCGCGCACTGAGCGAGCCGCTCGATGCGAGCACCGAGGCGCGCATCGCGACCATTCTCGACGAGCTGGATTGCGAGTTCGTGGCCGTACGCTCATCCGGCCTGGCCGAGGACGGCTCGGACGAATCCCTCGCCGGCCGCTTCGAGACCGTGCTCGGCGTGCGCGCAGACGATCCGGGCGCGATCGCGGACTCGGTCAGGCGGTGCTGGGCCTCGGCGCTACCGGATGCCGTCCCCGACGAAGCGGAAGAGCCGACCGCCGCGGAGACGCCGATGGCCGTCGTCATCCAGAAAATGGTTGATCCACATGCGGCGGGTGTCGCTTTTACCCTCGACGAGCGCGTGCTGGTGAGCGCAGCGTATGGGCTCGGCGAGGGGCTCGTCTCGGGCGCCGTCGACGCCGACTCCGCTGTGCTCGATACCGCGGGTGGGGTTCTCGCCGAGCGAATAGGCGCTAAGGAATCGGCGTTCCGGCGGGTCGGCGGCGACGTCCACGAGCTGGAGGTCGTACCCGCCGAGCGCGCCGAATCCGCGCTTTCCCGCGAGCAATACCGCACGCTCGGGAAGGCGCTTGCGAAGATCACCGATGCCCTCGGCCCGCGGCAGGACGTCGAGTTCGCATTCGACGACGCCGGGCTGCACATCTTGCAATGTCGCCCGGTGACGGCCACGACCCCGGTCCCGGACCTACCGGTACCTGTCGGGATCGACGACCTCGTCTCGGCGGAAAGGGTCGGCGCCGGCGAGGCACGCCTGTGGGACAACTCGAATATTCTCGAAAGCTTCAACGGCCCTACCTCGCCGCTGACGTTCTCGACCGCGTCGAACGTGTACCGCCACGTCTACGACGGCTACGCGCGTTCGCTGCGAGTGCCGCGCGCGCAGCTCAAGCAGGTCGCCGAGTGGACGCCCCACCTGCTCGGTCAGTTCTACGGCCGCGTGTATTACGACCTGCTGCACTGGTATCGGATGGTCGGAATCGCGCCTGGCTATGCACTCAATCGGCGCGTACTCGAGGTGGCACTCGGCGTCGGCGAGCCGCTGGATTCCCGGGTTGCGCGCACCCTCAAGCCGTTTACCTTCCGCTCGCCCGTCCACCGGCTCGTCTCGCGCGCGATCACCACCGCGACCTATGTTCGCCGGATCGCCACCGTCGAATCGTTCGTCGACGATTTCCTCCGCGAGTTCGACGCCATCTACGCCCGCTTCGACGCGCTCGACTACGACACGATGGACGGAACCGAGGTCCTCGCCCGATTCGAGGAACTCGAGAGCGAATTGCTGCGCCGGTGGGGGCCGGTGATGGTGCTAGACGCGGCGCTCCTGACGCTTTCCGGTTTGCTGTTCGCGCTGACCAAGGTGCTGCTGCCGAATGCGCCCGAATGGTTCGGTTTCGCGGCGATCGCTCCCGGCGAGGATATCGAGTCCGCCGAGCCAGCCCACGCCCTCGCGGACATGGCCGCACTCATCGACGACGAGGCCGTGGCCGAGCGAATCCGCCGCGGAGATCCCGCCGAGGTCTACGAGTGGATTCGCGAGCATGGCCCGGAGAAGCTGCGCAGCGCGGCCGACGAGTACATCGACAACTACGGCTACCGCAGCCTCGACGAGCTCAAACTCGAGATCCCCGACCTGCGAGAGGATCCGTCGATGCTCGTGGTGCTGCTGCGGGCGGCAATGGCCGGCGGCGCGCCGAATCGCGGAGAGGACGCCGAGGCCTACCTCGACGCGAACCTGCACGGTGTGCGCCGCCGCGTCTACGAGGCGCTGCGCCGAAAGACGTCCGCAGGCGCCGCCGCACGCGAGCGCCTGCGCTTCGCCCGCACCCGCGCCTTCGGAATGGTCAAGCGCATGGTTCGCGCCATGGGCCGCGATCTCGCCGCCCGCGGGGTTCTCGGCGAATTCGACGACGTGTTCTTCCTGACCCTCGACGAGCTTCGCGCGCAGCTGCGTGGAGGCACAGCCTCTGACGGCGGAGATGCCGCCCGCGCATCAGTGGCGCGGCGCCGGGAGGCTCTACACCTGTCCCGTTCGGTGGCGGGTCCGGCACGATTCTGGACCTCGGGGCCGGTGAGCGGCCGCGGCGAGCTCGCCGAGCTCGGCTTCGTTGCGCGGTCGGGGCTGCCGGCGGCGGAGGTCGGCGATGAGCTCAGCGGTGTTGCCTCGTCCTCGGGCGTGGCCGAGGGCACGGTGGTCGTCGTCGATTCGCCTGCCGATATCCGCGAGGGCATCCTGGTCGGCTACCGCACCGATCCCGGGTGGGCGACGGCGCTGCCCGCCGCGAAGGCGCTGCTCATCGAGCGCGGATCGCCACTCACCCACGTCGCGATCATCGCACGGGAGCTGGGCATTCCAACCGTCGTGCAGATCGAGAACCTCACCTCGCTGCTGCGGGACGGGATGACCGTCCGCGTCGACGCGACCGCAGGCACGGTCACCGTCCTCTCCGGCGCAGAGGAATCCGAGACAACGAGCGACGAGGAGGCACGGCGATGACGGCCACCTCGGCTCCGCGTTCGGCGGCCAGAGACGCCCACCGGCGCCGCTGGGCAGATATCGATATCGACCGGGTTGTCGGCTGGGTTGATGAACCGGGTGGCTCCGCCGTCATACGTGCATTGAACGACAGCGGCGAGTGGGACGGGCTCGGGTACGAGGAGGCGGCCGCCAGGGTCCGCGGGCTCGGCGATGCGATCGCGTATTGGCTGGCCTCGAACGGGTACGGCGCGGATACGCCGGTCGCGGTGATCGCACCGACGGCAGTCGACACGGTGGTCGCCTACTGGGCGGTGCTCGACTCCGGCGCGGCGCTCGTGCCGCTGTCGCCTCCCGGGCTGGGCGAGGCCGATGCGGCGGCCGAAAAGATCGCCGGAATTCTCGAGGTATCCGCCGCACCGCTCGTGCTGGCGAGCGAGGATTTCGCCCCGCTCGCCGAACGTGCACGCACGCTCGCCGGTACGAGCGCACACGTCGTCTCCCCCGCTGCGTTGGCCGCGCGGGCCGGCCAGGTTGGTGACGCCGAAGCGGATCGCGACCGCGGCGATATCGCGCTCCTGCAATTCACCTCCGGGTCGACCGGTTCGCCGCGCGGGGTCGTGATCAGCTGGGAGGCGCTCGCACACAACCTCGACATGATCGCAGGTCACGTGGGCTTCGAGCCCGGCGACGGATTCTGTGCGTGGCTGCCGATGTTTCACGACATGGGCCTGGTGGGGATCGTGCTGCTGGCGGTGTCGACGAAGTCGCGGCTGGAGCTGATGCGCCCAGACCAGTTCATTCGGTGGCCCGAGCGGTACGTGGAGATGCTTGCGCGCTGCCAGCACTCGGCGAGCCCGTCTTTCGGGCTGGGCTATGCGGCGTACCGCCTTCGCGGGCGCGAGCTGCCCGACGTGGACCTATCGCGGTTCAAGTCGCTGGTCATCGGTTCGGAGCCACTGCGCGCGGCGGACATCTCGGGGTTCCTCGAGCGGTTCGGCGGGCTGGGTTTCACCGCCGCGCAGATCCGGCCCGCGTACGGGCTCGCCGAATCCACGCTCATGTCATGCGGGACGCGGCTCGGCGAGCCTATGCGAGCCCTCGCCCTCTCCCCGGCCACGGAAATCGGCCGACCAGCGGCCATTTCCGATGAGTGGTGCGCCACCGACGGTTCGGTACCCGGCGGCGACGACACCAACTGGTCGTTTTGCGTGGGCACCCCGGACGTCGACGCGCCCGTGACGATCTGCGATCCCGCTGGTGCGCCGTTGCCCCTGGGCACTGTCGGCGAGATCTGCGTCGCCGGCCCGTCGATCGCGGACGGCTACCTCCAGAAGTCGGGCGGCGCGGTCGATCCCGAGCGGACGCGGTTCGATCGGGGGACGCTGCGCACGGGCGACGCCGGCTTTTTCCACGACGGAGGGCTGTACGTGCTCGGGCGCATCGGCACCTCGCTGAAGACCCGCGGGCGGACCGTGTTCATGGAGGACCTTGACGCGGCGGTGGCCCACGCGAGCGGGCTTCCCGGAGGTCGGGTCGCGGCCGCGGCCGCCCCACAGGCCGGCGGTCCGAAGGTGCTCCTCGCACTCGAGTCACCACGCGACGAGCAGCTCGAATCTGCGCGAACTGTGTTGCGCACGATGTGCGGAGACCGCGAAGTCGAGGTATGCGACGTGCCGCGCGGGTTCATCCCCCGAACCTCCAGCGGCAAACCGCGCCGCCATGAACTTATCCGGCTCCTCGTCGGCTCCCCCACAGGCGACGGTGCCGCGACCGACATCCGCGAAGACCGACAAATCGATTTCGCTACTCCTGTAGAGGCCCCCGAGGCGAGCGCTCGCGAGTATGCGGATGCGGACATTCTCGCGCTGTGGGAGGCGGTCGCGCCGCGCGTCGACGTTCCCGAGGCAGCGGGCGTCCTTCACGAGGGTTCGCTCGCCGAAGGCTTCGGGAATGCGCGCAGTGACGTCGATTTCCTCGTCGTCATTCCAGGAGACCCGGCCACGCCGACAATGCCGACCGTCCTGTTCGAGGCGGGCCGCCGCGTCGAGGTGCGCACCCGCTCGGAGGCCGAGATCCACGCGCAGTTCGACCGGCTTGCCGTCGAGGCGTCCGACGCGGACGATCCCGACCCCGAGATCCCGGGAGAGGACATTCTCAACCGCTGCCAGCGGCTCGCTGGGTCGAAGCTGGTGCGCGCGTCCGACGTCATAGACGATGTGTCCCTTCCCCACACACGCGAGTTGGCGGGAATCCTTGGCCGCTGGTGGCGGGTGCGGGCCGAATCGTGCCGCGCCCGGGCGGTGGCCGCGCGGGCGCTCGGCAATGCCTCAGGCGAGGCCGGCTGGATGCGCGAGGCCGGGGTGCAGGCGCTCAAGGCCGATCTGGCCGCAAAGGGCGAAACGTACCTGGAATCCAAGTGGCTCGCCGAGCAACTACACCGCGTCGGTGACGCCTCGGCCGCCGAACTGTTGGGGGCTACGGGAGGCGCGTCGTCCGGCCATGCCGAGCGCTGGGCCGATCTCGTCGGCGAGCGTCTGGGCACGCGCGAGCCGTCGCCGGCGCAGCTGCGCATCGAGCGCGTGCCGGAGGTGACCACGTGGATCATCGGTTCGCGTGTGCACGTCGTGCGCGGGCGCGAGGATGTCTTTGTCCTGACGTCGGAGTTCGCGGATGCCTGGCGGCGCGTGGTGCCCGGGCGGACCCTGGCTGCGCACCTCGACGGCGATACATCCCTCGCGGAGGTGCTGGAGTGGGCGCTCGACTTGGGGCTGGTGCGCCTTTCCGTGCGCGCCGGGCAGGAGTGGCGCGAGGTGCGGCCCGCGATGTCGATGGTCGCCGAGTCGAAGGCGGTGAGCCCGCCGCCGGCGACCGGCGTGCCCGCGCTGACCCTGGCCGGTGCGACTTCCGAGAGCGCAAGAGTGCCGTTCGTCCGTTCCGCGCTGCGCGCCAAGGATTTCGCCGCGTGCGGGATGGCGCTCGTTTGGTCGCTGATGGTGACCGAGAACGCGCGCGAGGACCTCGACGGCGCGCTGCGTAGCGAGCAGTGGGGCGTCGCATCGGCGGCCGCGGCGCGCGTCGTGCTGCTGTCGTCGCGGCTCGTGCTCACCAGCTGCGGGGTGTATCCGCTGCCGGCCGATGTGCAGCCGGCGCGTTCGCTTCGCACGCTGTGCCCGCCGAATCCGCAGATCGATGCCCTCGCTGACACGGTCGACGAGCTGCTCGGCGAGAGCACGTCGGTCGAGGCGATCCACGCCGACCCCGAGGGCCTAACCGAGCGGATCGACGCGCTCGTCTCCTCCGTGCGCGAGCTCGCCATCGGCTCAGGTTTCCCCTCGTCGTTCGACGGCCCGGCCCAGTGGAACGAGACGCTGAAGATCGCTTACGACTGGCTGAGGCTCGGAGGCTATCTCGACGCGACCCTGCCGCTCGACGAAGCCCGAGATCTCGTCGAATCCGGCGGCCAGCAGCCGCACGCCGGAATCGACACGACGCAAGGAGACATGCCATGACCGACGCCACACAGGCACGTACGCGGGCCCTCGATGTCGTGGAGGCGATGGCGCCGAGCCCGCCGGTCGGCGGACTGCAACCGGAGCTTCGTCTCATCGACGACCTCGGCTTCGACTCGCTTCGTCTCGTCGAGCTGACGATGGCGCTCGAGGACGCGCTCGAGCTGGAGCCCATCCCCCAGTCCAGGCTCGCCGAGGTGATGACAGTCGGCGCCGTGCAGGACCTCGCCGAGGAAATGAAGGGGCCCGGATCATGAGTGACGGCACGGTACTGGTCACCGGCGCGGCCGGGCTCGTCGGCGCGGAGGTGTGCGCGCGGATGGCCAGGCAGGGGCGGCGCGTTCTCGCGATGGTGCACAGCAAGCCGGAGATCCGCACGGTCGACGGGCCGCTGCACGCGGCGCGCGTGCGCGTCGTGAACGGCGACGTCACGGCCCCCGGGCTCGGCCTCGATCCCACCGACCCGCTGGTGCGGCGGCTCGACACGGTCGTCCACTGCGCGGCGACCACCAATTTCTCCGAGCCTGACGACGTGTACCGCAGGCTCAACATCGGTGGCACCGAGAACGCCGTCGCCTTCGCCCAGCGAGCCTCGGCGCGACTCGTGCACGTGTCGACGGCGTACGTGTGCGGCAAGCTCGACGAACTCGCCGGCCCCGGGGCGACCTTCCTCGAGTCCGAGCTCGACCGCGGCCAGCGCTTCAACAACGGCTACGAGGCCTCGAAGCTGCAGGCCGAGCGGATCGTGCGGGACGCCGAGCGCGGCGGACTGCCCGTCGCCATCGTCCGGCCCGGGATCGTGTGCGGACACAGCGAGGACGGCCGCATTACCGACCGGCGAAACCTGTACCTCGTGCTCAAGCTCATCACCGAGGGCAAGCTCCGGACTTTGCCGGGGCGTTACGGCGCGGCGCTCGCGCTCGCCCCGGTGGACATGGTCGCCGACGTAATCGCGCATGTCGTCGCCGACGGCATCTCCGGCCGCACGCTCCACGCCGTCGGACGCGACGCGCTCAGTCTTCGCGATGTCTCGGATGTGATCTCCGAGTATCCCTGCTTCGACATCAACCGTTTCGTGCCGCCGGCCGGTTTCGACCCCGACGAGCTCGACCGCCGCGAGCGTGCCTACTTCGACCGGGTCGCCCGCGACTACACCGACTACTTCGTCCGGACCGTCCGCTTCGACACCACGGCCACCCGCGAGCTTCTCGCCGCCCATGACGCCGCACTTCCCGCAAGCGGGAGGGAGCTCCTTCGCGCGATCTTCGACGATTGCCTTCGCGTCGGATTCCTCGCCGACGGCCTGCGCTCGGTGGACGAGGCCGTCGCGAGCGTCGCCGCAGGCGCGTCGGGAGGACACCGATGAGCCGCGAACACACCCCACCGACGCCGGCAGGCTTGCTCGGGTCCTGGACACGTTCGCCGGACAAGGCCGAGATCTTCGCTCGCGACACGTGGTACCTCGAGGCGTCCGAACAGCTGGCGGGGCGCACAGCGGACGCCGCTGCAGAGGGCGCCCGTACTGCTGTGCTCCTCATCAAGCCCGACGGCGTGTGCGCCGGCGCGGCTCCGGCGGCGGTCGACTGGCTGCTCGAGGCCGGCTATACGATTCATGACGCCGCGGCGGCCCGGCTCGGCCGCAACGATATCCGCGCGCTGTGGCTGCACCAGTGGAATATCGCCTCGCCGGAGCGGCGGGGACTGGCCGACGTCATCCGCTCGCTGTCCCCCTCGCTGGTCCTCGTGCTCGGGCGCGACCGGGTCGAAGGGGACGTACCTACGTCCGTAGAGCTCACGGCTGCGAAAGGCCCGACGGACCCGGCCAAGCGCGTGCCCGGAGAGCTCCGCCACGCGCTCCCTACCGACTCCTACCTGCTCAATTTCGTCCATACCCCGGACGAGCCGGCGGATGTGCTGCGCGAGCTCGGCATCTATTTCGACACCGCGCGCAGAGCGCAGACGATCGAGCGTATCCTCTCGCGCCACGACTCCGCGGACGTCGCACGCACGCTCGCCGCCGAGCTGACCGAAAAGCACCACATGCCCACTATCAATGTAGAGAACTCCCGGATCGCACTTATCGCTCGCTCGCGCCACGGCGAAACCACCGAGGACACCACACGGCGGCTCCTCGCCTCCCCCGCCGATCTCGATCCGCTCACCGCGTGGCACGTCCTCGTTGCGGGGGCAGGCACGCTGCCCATGCGCACCCCGCACGGCGACGTCACTCTCGCCAACCCCGGCGCCGCGGCATGGCAGAGCGGGGCGACCGAGCCGCTGCACACACGCGCCCTCGACCGCCGACTGGTGCACCGCCGTTCGCGCGCCGAAACGTTCGTGAGCACCATGGCCGAGCCGCGCCGCGACGACCAGGGGCGCCTCGTCGTCCCCGTCGGCGCACAGGTCGCCCGGGCCCACCCGGTGCACGGCGACCACCTCGGCGCCCAGTCCGGTCGGCTCGACCTCCTCCAGCTGATGGAGACATGTCGGCAGGGCGCCATCGCAAGCGCACACGTCAACTACGGTGCGCCGCTGGGACACGCTTTCATCGTGCGCAGGTTCAGCGGCGCCTTCGACGGCGATGCGCCGCTGCACTCGGGTCACCCGCTGGAAGTCACCATCGACATCGTCTCCGAGCGCGAACGTAGCGCGCCCGGCGGGGACGGCTCGGTCACCGGCCTCGACGTGGACTTCGCCGTGTTCGGCCCGGAACGCACGCGGCTCGCGACGTTCTCCGGTTCGTATACGTGGCTTTCGCAGGCGGACTACCAGGCGCTCCGGACGGCCGCACGCGAGAGCGCGGGCTTCGCCGGCGAGCCGGTCGCGCTCCCGCCGTGCGCGCCGATCGCGGCGGAGGAGATCCTCCGCGAGGTCGCGGCGAACGCCGTCATCTCCCC